>OLIH01000192.1_pt1 | contig 58117 bp, 52 predicted proteins | sample 1609721 | NCBI WGS metagenome assembly OLIH01 (sample SAMEA4350157, study PRJEB24818) | metagenome | biome: human; feature: gut; material: faeces | place: Denmark | collected 2013-09
CTCCATGGGGTGACGGTGGCCTACCGCAGCGTCAAGGGGGCACCCCGGGTGGTCTTTGAGGGGCTGGACCTGACCTTCCGCAAAGGGGAAAAGATTGCCCTCATCGGTTCCAACGGGGCGGGCAAATCCACCCTGATGAAGCTGCTGGTGGGGCTGCTCAAACCCAACGAAGGCACCGTGTCCTTGGACGGCACACCGCTGCGGGACACCAAACCGGAGGCGCTGTCCCGGCGCATCTCGCTGGTCTACCAGAACCCGGAGGAAATGTTCATCAAGGACAGCATTCAGGCAGATATCGCCTACGCCATGCAGGTGCGGGAAGTGGATCACTGGCAGGAGAAGACCAAAGCCCTGCTGGAACGGTTCCGCCTGACCGAACTGGCCCAGCGGGACGGACGGCTGCTTTCGGGCGGGCAGATGCGACGGGCCAGCCTGGCCATCGGGGTGGCGCTGAATCCCGGCATTCTGCTGCTGGACGAGCCCACCGCCAACCTGGACATCGCCACCCGGCGGGAGATCCTGCGCACCCTCAACGATATGAAGGAGATCACCGAAACGGTGGTCATTGCCACCCACGATATGCAGTTGGTCTGCGAGTGGGCCCAGCGCATCGTGGTGCTTTGCGGCGGCAAGGTGGTGGCGGACGGTACCCGGGACGAAATCTTCGGAGATGCCGCCCTGGCAGCCCGGGTGGGCATCCGCCCGCCGGAGATCTTTGCCATGGGCCGCGCCCTGGACGAACGGGCTTTGTGCTACACGGTGACGGAATTTCTGCGGCAGTTTGAAGGAGACGATGCGGTATGATGCAGAAACTGTCTGAAAACATCCTGGACAAATTCTCCATGGACTTTTTGCGCAACCAGGTGCTGAAAAACGCCTACGGAAACAACGATACTGTCATTGCCGCCCGGGACCCCCGGGTGCTGCTGGTGTGGTATCTCTTCTTCGGGCTGGTGCCCTGGTTCGTGCAGGACACCACCTTTCTGCTGGGCTGCTTTGTGCTGGTCATGATCACCACCCTGCTGGCCCGGGTGGCGGGGCTGGTGCTGCTGCTCTTCGGGGTGGGGGTGTTCTCCCAGACCGGCTATCTGCTGGTGGTTACCTGGCTGTTCGGGGGCGACGCCTCCGCCATTGCACCGCTGCTGGTGCTCACCCTCAAGGTGGCAACCATTTCCCTGGCGTCGGTGACGGTGTTTTCCGGGCTGGACCCCGACCGGCTGGCCAACGGCCTGATGTGGTTCGGCTGTCCCGAGCAGCTCTCCTTCTCCATCTCCTATGCCTACCGCATCCTGCCCATGCTCATGGAGGAGTTCCAGAACGTGCTGCTCAGCTACCGGCTGCGGGGCAATCCGCCTGCCCACGACACCCTGGCGGGAAAAATCCGGTACCTGGCCTACCAGGTCAAGATCATCATGGCCGCCTTCTATCCGCTGATGCTCAACACCGCCAAGCGCAGCCGCACCACGGTGGAGGCACTGGAACTGCGGGGCTACCGTTATGCCGCCCAGAACAAGACGGTGCGGCGCATCAAGCTGGCCGGGCTGCACCTGACCTGGGACGACGGCATCTTTGCTGCGCTGTCGGTGCTGTGGGTGGCGGTCACTATATTGCTGGCCGGCCTTGTGTAACAGGAGGAAACTATGTATCTCGATTTTCATACCCACGGAAAGCTGGCCAAAAAACTGCCTTTTTCCGAAGAATATACCCACTGGCTGTTTGGCGAGGCCCGGGGGGCCGGGCTGGACGCCATCTGCCTGACCGAGCATTTCAACACCTGGGGCTTTGCCGAACTCTACCGCTATATCCTTTCTCAGTCCGACCGGGAAGGGGATACACTGGTCTTTGACGGGCTGCGCATCTTTCCCGGCATGGAAACCGATATCGCCGAGGGCGGGCACATCCTGTCGGTAGGGCCCATGGAAGCCATTCTGGAACTGAACCGCCGTCTGGAACCTCACAAGGCGAAGGGGAACTTTCTGCCGTTTGCGCAGTTGATGGACCTGTTTGCCCAGTACCCCGTCTTTGTGGGCGGGGCCCATCCCTTCCGGGCGGGGGGCCACATTCCCGAACTGCCCTCCGACCAGCTCACCCGGCTGGATTTCCTGGATATGAACGGCAAGGATCTGGCTGAGGACCGCGCCCGCACCCAGCGGCTGACCACCGGACTGGGCAAGGCCCTGGGACTGCCGGTGGTCAGCGGCAGCGATACCCACCAGGCCGTGCAGTACGGCTGCGTGCGCACCCGCTTTGCAGAAAGCTTTGACACGGTGGAAGCCCTGCGCCGGGCGGTGAACGGCGGAGCCTATGAAATCTGCATTTCGGACAACGCTGCCCGCCAGGTGGCCACCGCGGCGCTGCTCAAGCGGTCTCTCAAGGAGATCCACGCCCTGGGCGGGGACTATGTCTCGGTGTTGTTGGGCAAAGAACCGGCCTGGACTGCCCAATATGCACCGGCTGTGGTATAATACAGACAAAATCATCCTGGGGAGTGTATCTATGCCGCTGCAATTTCCGCAAAGTCCCGAAAAACTGACCCCCGCCGAGCGTCGTCTGCTGGAATTTATCGAGAGCCACCGGGAAGAGTTTCTTTTCATGACCATCGGGCAGCTGTCGGCGGACCTGGGTGTGTCGGAGGCCACCATCTCCCGGTTTGCCCGGCATCTGGGCTGCCAGGACTTCAAGCAGCTGAAAAACCAGGTACTGGCCCAAAACCACCTGGAGGGCCCGGCGGGCAAGCTGGCCCGCACGGTGCTGGCCGACGGCGAGTTTGATCCCCGGCGGTATCTGATGCAGCAGCAGACCTGCCTGCAAAAGACCATGGAGGCTCTGGACCCCGCTGTCTTTGGGACGGCGCTGGAGGCGTTGCTCGCCGCCCGGCGGGTCTTCATCCAGGCAAAAAGCGCCTCGACGTCCATGGGGCAGCTGCTGTTTTTCCGGCTGCGGCGTCTGGGGCTGCCGGTGGAACTTCTGCCCGGCAGCGGCTCCGAACTGCTGGAAGGCTTGGTCCAGGCCGGGGAAGGGGACCTGGTGGTATTTTTCGGCTTCTCCAAGGTTTCGGCGGAAGGAAGGATGATCCTGCGTCGGCAGCGGGAGGCGGGCTACCGCACCCTGTGCTTTACCGGGCGGCTGCATCCCCCGGCCGAAGACCGGGCCGACCTGAACCTGTATGTCTACCGCGGGACCGAGAAGGAATACCATTCCATGGCGGCGGCCGCCGCCATGGTGGATACCCTGGTGGTGGCGGCTTCCCAGCGGCTGGGCGCCGACGGTGCCGCCCGCCTGAAGGAACTGCACCGGATGAAACAGGAATTCGGCAGATGACACAACATACCCAAAGGAGCCCGCAGCGTAGGCTGCGGGCTCCTTTGTATAATCCCGCCTTTGCTTCCTTATAATACAAAAGAAGAAAATATAAGGAGGAATAGAGGGTATGAATCCTTTTGAACAGAAACCTTCCCGGAAGGCCGGGGCGTTTCAGAGCTGGAAAAGCCTGTATCCAAAAGCCTACTGCAAGGATGAGACAGATGCCTACACCAAGGTGCGCATCATCCTGATGACCGGGGCCGAGTATGAGGCGGTGTGGTTCGGTCACCAGTTCCATCGCCACTGCACCGACAACGATCTGCGCCGGGAACTGGCGGTGGCCCGGCGGCAGGAGCAGCAGCAACAGCATCAGCTGGCCTACCTGAAGCCCGCCGACGAGACCCAGCTGGAAACCACCATCACCTATGAGCAGCTGGCGGTGGACCTGACCGCCATCCTGGCCCAGCGGGAGCCGGATCCCTATGTGGTGAAGGCCCTGAACTTTGCCCTGCTGGAGGACTTTGACCATCTGTACCGGTATGCGGATCTGTTGGAAATGGAGCAAGGCATCCGGGCAGAACGGCTGGTGGGGGGCTATACCGAGATCATGCCCGGGCGTCCCACCATTGCCCATCACCGCCATCCCGTGGACAGTGTGCGTCGGGCCTGCGATTTCAAGAAGGCGGATCTGCTTACCATGCTGGATACCTGCACCATCACCGCCGCCGAACAGCAGACCATGAACTACTATATGAATCTGGGCGCCTTCTACCCCAACGACCTGGGCCGGCGGCTGTACCAGGAGATCGGCATGGTCGAGGAGCAGCACGTCACCCAGTACGGGGCCCTGCTGGACCCCAGCTGCACCTGGCTGGAAAACCTGCTGCTTCACGAGTACAACGAATGCTATCTGTACTGGTCCTGCTTTGAAACTGAGACCGATGACCAGGTGAAGAAGATCTGGGAGCGATATTTTGATATGGAGGTGGGGCACCTGCACAAGGCGGCCCAACTGCTGCAAAAGTATGAGGGTAAGGAGTGGCAGCAGGTGCTGCCCCAGGGCGAGTTCCCGGAATTGCTCCGCTTTGCGCCTCAGATCGACTATGTGCGCAAGGTGCTGAAGAATACGGCGGAGCTCACCGCTGCCGGGGAGGATTACCTGCCTGTTGACCAGGCCGACCCGGCTTCTCCCTTCTTCCAGTATCAGGAGGCGGTCAATAAGGGCGGACCCGAGGCGGTGCCCAGCCACTGCATCATCCGCACCTACCAGGAGAAAAACGGGGAGGACTACCGGTACCAGACCAAAAAACACCCCGTCCCTGCCCTGGCAGACCGTACCACCGACAACACACAGCTGGGCCGTGTGCCCGGCGCCCCCCAAAACTGACCCGAAAAAGTAACCAATTTTTTGAAAGCCCGGGCTTCGGCCCGGGCTCTTTTTTCGTCGGTTGTGCGACTTTTCGACAAAATTCTGCTTTTGTGGGGATTTCTTTGCGCAGAAGCTTTGTGAAACCTGCGAAATAATCTCCATTATTTTAGGTAAATTTTTTGCGATCCTCCAAAAATTGATCACTTTCTGACGATTTGTTCATTTTGCGACGGACATTTCCGGTTTTTGTGTGGTATACTTAACCATAGCGCTCCCGGGAAAAAGGGCGCAGGAAAGAGAAAAATTGAACAGATGGTCAAACAGACAATTGGGTATACGGTATGAAACTGTCAGGAGGAAACATATGATTACCTATGAGAACACCAAAACAGTGTATGACCTGGTAGAAAATGCGGGCAAGGAATACGGCGACAGGGTCTTTTTGCGGTATGAAGACAACGACGTCGTCTATGACGTGACCTATGCGGAATTCGTGGCGCAGTGCCATGCCGTTGCCGCCTGGGTCAAGGAACAGGATGCGGTGGCGGGCCACAAGGTCCAGGTGGGCCTGCTGGGCAGCAGCAGCCACCACTACCTGGCGGTGATGCTGGGGGTCATGGCCAACGGCAACACGGTGGTGCCCCTGGACGTGCAGCTGGACGTGGAGGGCCTGGCAGACTGCCTGACCCGTTCGGATGTGGATATCCTGTTCTACGACTGGGAGCATGCGCCCCTGGTGGAAGGGGTCAAAGCTTCCTGCCCTCGGGTCAAGACCTACATTTCCCTGCAGCACGGCAAGCACGTGCCCTGCTCGGACAATCTGCTGAAGGAGTTCGCCGGCCGCCGGGTCACCCCCGATATTTCGGAGAACGACTGCGCCATGATCCTGTTCACCTCCGGCACCACCGGACGGGGCAAGGGGGTCATGCTGTCCAACCGGAACCTGATTGACAACACCTTCTCTTCCACCGTCAATGATGAGGGTGTACAGGAAGTGTACCTGAACATCCTGCCCATCCATCATGTGTTCTGCATCAACAGCGATGTGCTGGCGGCCATGCGGTACGGGGTGCTGCTCTGCCTCAACCGGGACCTGAGCAAGCTGGCGGACCATCTGAAACTGTTCCAGCCTACCTCCTTCCGGGCGGTGCCCATGGTGGCCAAAGCCCTGCTCAACCGGCTTATGATGATCAGGACCCAGCATCCGGAGATGACCACCCAGCAACTGAAGGAGGAAGTGTTCGGCAGCCGCCTGCGGAAGATCGTCTGCGGCGGCGGTTATCTCACCCCGGAACTGGCCAAGAACTACCAGGACCTGGGCATCCTCATCGGCCAGGGCTATGGCATGTCCGAGTGTTCTCCCGTCATCTCCGCCCCCGACTGGAGCCGTCCGGACAAGGTGGCCTCGGTGGGCAAGGTGGTGGACCGGTGCCAGGTGCGCATCGTGGACGGGGAAATCCAGGTCAAGAGCCCTTCGGTGATGATGGGCTACTACAAGGACCCGGAAAACACCGCCGAAGCCATGACCGAGGACGGCTGGCTGCGCACCGGGGATCTGGGCTATCTGGATGAGGAGGGCTTTTTGTACCTCACCGGGCGGAAAAAGAACCTGATCGTTCTCAGCAACGGGGAGAACGTGGCCCCGGAACAGATCGAGAACATGTTTGACGATGAGCCTATCGTGGAGGACATCCTGGTGTTCGAGGAAAACGACACCATCACCGCCGAGGTGTACCCCAACTTCCGGTACGCCGAGGACCTGGACATCCCCGATATCCAGGCCGCCGTGGGGGAAAGCATTGCCAAGATCAACCAGAAGCTGCCCACCTTCAAGCGTATCCTCAACTTCCGGGTGCGCAAAAACCCCTTTGAAAAGACCAGCTCCCGGAAGATCAAGCGCACCAACTACTTCAGCCAGAAGCAGGCCGAAGAGGAAAACCGGAAAAAGCGCATCCTCCCCCAAAACGAACTGCAGCAGAAGATCTATGACAGCGTAGCCGGGGTGCTGGGCCACCAGGATTTCGGCATCGACACCGATTTTTACCGGGCCGGCATGGATTCCATGGGCAGCGTGCTGCTGCTCACCGATCTGTCCGAAAAGATGGATTTCTCCATCACCCTGGACGATCTGATGGCCCATGCCAGCGTGCAAAAGCTGGAGGCCTACTACCAGGAAAAGCAGCAGGAAGAAAAGGTGGACTACACCCCCCGGGCGGTGTACCCCCTCACCAACCTGCAGATCTACTTTGCCTACGTCATGCGGGGCAATACCACCGCCAACCTTCCCTCCCTCATCCATCTGGACCCCAGCGTGGACCTGCAGCGGCTCAAGACCGCTGTGGAGGATCTGTTCGACGTCCACCCCGGTCTTAAGTCGGTCATCCAGATGGACGACGGGGCCTATAAGAGCTTCCGCCACGACGAACTGCGGGTGAATGTACCCATTTACCGCCAGAGCGATGAGGAATTTGCCCAGACCCGGGAACACCTGCTGGTGCCCTTCCTCTACGGAAAGGACGAGCCCCTGTACCATACGGGCATCTACCAGACCGACAGCGCCAACTACCTGTTCCTGGACGTGGCCCACATTGTGGGGGATGGCATGACCCTGAAGATCCTGTTTGAGGATCTGAACCGTCTGTACGCCGGAGAGCCGGTGGAAAAGGAAACCTACACCCTGTTTGAGTATGTGCTGGACGAGAAGGCCCGGGACGGTAAGGGCAAGCGGGAGCAGGACATCCAGTATTACCGGGAACTGCTGAAGGGGGCCCGCATCAAAAAGAGTATTTTGAACCGGAAGGATTTCCACGACCTGGATAAAGGGGAGAACGCCTCCCTCCGGGGACGGTTCACCGTCAGCCCCAACCAGCTCAACGCCTTCTGCGCCAAGCACAAGGTGTCCGAGAACGTCATGTTCCTCACCGCCTTCAACTACTGCATCTCCATTTTCAGCAATGAGAAGGACGTGGTCAGCAGCAGCATCCACAGCGGCCGCACCGACAGCCGCTGGACCCGCCTGGCCGGACCGCTGTTCCTGAGCTACCTGTTCCGGTACACCAACCTGGCCCACGAGACGGTGCCCCAGCTGCTCTCCCGGTCCGCCCGGCAGATCATGGAGACCATGCGGTGCCATATTTCCTGCCTGCACTCGGACGAAATGTTCTTCCAGTATCAGGGAGACATCCTGAACCTGGACGAGATCGGCGGCGCCCCTGCCCACCGGGAGCACATCCAGCTGGACTCCCTGCCGTTCCATCTTCAGGTCATGTCCAACGCCAAGGGCTTCTATTTCTACGAGCTGCGGTACTGGAACAACCGGTTTGACCGCCAGCAGCTGGAAATTTTCATGGAGTGCATGGACGTCATTGTCAAGGCCATGCTCACCGAACCTTCGGTGCGGCGTCTGAAAAAGCACCTGCCGCAGAATCTGTTCCCCCATCACTATTTTGTGAAGGCGGCGGATGTGAACGCCGCCGCCGGCAGCTCCCTTCTCCAGGATGTGGACGGGGAAGAGCTGGTGAAGGCCTACGTCTTTGACGAGACCTGCCGCAAACAGCCCCTGGGCGCCTGGGGTGCCCTGTACATCATGGACCATCCCACCTGCAACTGGACCGACAAGATCACCAACCCCTACGGTCCCGGTGTGCTGTACCAGACCGGTCTGCATGCCCGCATTCTGCCGGACGGCAGCCTGGACATTCTGGAACAGTGCGGCCGCACCATTATGATGGAGACCCTCACCGGACGGGACTTCCTGGATCTGGGCAAGCTGGAGCAGGTACTCCGCACCTATGAGGGTGTGGAATCTGCCCAGGCCTACATCACCTGGGGCCTGGAACACCGCATGGAACTGTGTGCTGACATTACCGGCCGGGAGCAGCCGGATCCGGACAAGCTGAACGCCTATCTTCAGGAGAAGGTGGAGCCGGTGCTGATGCCCAAACAGATCCACTTTACCCAGACGGTGTCCTGAGCCGGGAGCCAACCGTACTTGGTTTGCTGATCCGGAAAAATCCGGCAAACAACTTGCTTGCAAGTGTTTGCCGGATTTTTTTGTGGAAAACCGGAGGAGAAGTCTTTGGAGAAACAGAAAAAACATGATGGGGAACTGAGGCCTGCCCATGGCTGTATTGGCGGCGGCCGTGCCGGGAATTCCGGATATCACGGCTTATGATGAGCTTCCTCCAGCAGACAGGCCAGCCGGTGGGGCAGATGCCGGGGCCCCCGTACCGACCGGACACCGTAGGACAGCAGTTTTTCCCGCGGCAGAAAGTCGGGGGCATATCGCTGCTGCAGTTCCAGATCCATCCCCCATTCGGTACGAATACGTCCGTCGTCGTAGTGCCAGGGAATGTCCGCCCGGACCACCTTGCAGCGGTACAGCACCGCGCAGACCGGCGCCGTCACATACAGATAGACGATGTCCCCCACAGCGGCTTTGACCCGCTGCTGCCACCGCACTGTGGGGTCCTGGGCGAACGCAGCTTCCAGATCAAAGTAACGGGGATTGGCGGGCATGATCCAGACTTCCCGGTCCCGGGGGTTTGCCCAACGCCGGGTGGAGGCTGTGGCGGTGTAACTTCCGTCCAGCAGGGCAAAGAGCAGCGCCGGGGGGACCGTTCCGTCCAGCAACACCGAAATCCAGCTGCCCCGGGCCATATGGTAGGCGGGCAGAATACCCGGCTGCCCCATCACCGAACCTCCCGAGGCCGGGTCGGCCTTGACCTCCAGTACATCCACCCGACCGGGACCGGGCAGCCCCAGTTTGTCCCGGGGTACGTCCATGATCAGCCCGTACCATTTGCCGCTGTCATGGTGGCGGAGTACCGCAGATCCCGGCAGTGCCTGCCAGGGATAGTCAGCCGTGGTGCCGTAGCGCTGCGCTGCGTAGGACAGCACCCCGGCCCGGTCACTGCTCGTCGCGTTTGGGAAGGTTGTCTTTTTCATGTTTGAACCCCCACAGCATAATCTGATAAAAAATCGGCATCAGGTCCCGTTCCCGCTCAGTGAAGGAATACTCCACATGGGGTGGGATCTCATTGAACTGCACCCGGTTGATGAACCCGTCCCACTCCAGCTCCCGCAATGCACTTGGTCAGCAGCGTGTCAGTGATGCCGGAAATTTCCTGTTTCAGGGTTCCGACCATGGTTGCGGAAACAGGACATAGAGTGTCCCCGTTCTCAGACCGCGAGGCTGACTGCGATCAGAAACATGGCATAGTAGTAGGTCAAAAGATTGGCGACGTGCACGGCAGGGTGCTTTGAAGGGTAAAAATACAGGAACAGGATCAGCAGATCCGAAATCCAAAACAGCGCTGCCCCTGCCAGTACCAGAAAGCACCAGGGCTGGCCTATGCCAAAAGCCAGCTGCAGTCCCTTGCCCAGCAGTGCCGAGACAAAGGCTGCGTAAAGCACCACCAAAGGGCGCATCCGCCCGGTCTGCATTCCCGGCATGCCGGACAGTGCCGCCGCGCCGCCGGCCCCCAGCACCGCGGCCAGCGGCACCGGCCAACCCATGGGCTGCAGCTGGCACAGGCCCCACACAAACAGGGTGTGTCCAGCCAGAAAAGCCCCCAGTCCAGCCAAAAACAGGCCCGGACGGCGCAGGTTGTTGTAAAGCGCCAGCACCACATCCCCCACCATACAGCACAGCAGCGCCGGCAGTAATCGCCAAAAAGCTTCGGGACGGCTGCCCAGGGCAGCGCACACCGCCGCCACGGCCACAAAGCAGAGGCTGCACAGTGCTTTTTCGGGCAGATAACCCCGACCCGGCAGGCGCAGCCGCCGCACCAGCAGCCACAGGGCGGCGGTATAGGCCGCTCCCATTCCGACGATGTACGGTATGCTCATAGGCCGCGCCTCCCTTGCCTTGTTTCACTTTCAGTATAGGCAAAAAACGCTTGGCCGTCAATTTGTGCCCCGCCCAAAAATACGGCAGAGCCTTTGGATACTCTTCGAAGCTCCGCTTTCGTGGCCCTGCCGATTGGGACTGCGGCACCGGAGAATCCTCCCTATCCACAGGCAATAAATATCCCCCGGCTTTGCCGGGGGATATTTATTGCCTTTTCAAAAGGCAGGTGATTTTATGAAGGAAAGTCATGATCATAAAGAGCCAAAACAGAAGCCTTCCGGACGGTTGCCCAAAGGGAACGCGACGAACCGTCAGCCGAAAACCCTTGCCCGTCAGGCGTGGTTGAAAAGTAAGGAAAAGGTTGTTTCGGCAACACGCACAAAGCCCGACAGCAACTACGCTTCCGCACAGGAGATGGAGGAATTCGCCGTTCAGCAAAGTGAATTCCGTCTGGAAGATGGAACTATCCTTGCGTTGCGAAAAACAGAAGCTGATGCCAACGGTCGCCTCACACGCAAAAGAAAGCCGGAGGAATCACAGCAGGGAGATTGGATGTACAGGGATTCCCCTGAACTGAGGGAGAAAAACACACCAACCCGGGGTCTTTGAACATCAATCTGCAAGCTACCGCCAAGAGGAAGCGGCAACGGCGCACGGCTGCCAATGCCGCCCGCAAAGAACAACAGGCAAACCAAGCAGCACAACGAACACAAAGGATAATCCACCAGGCGCAGCAGGCGGCCAGAGAAAGTGCAGGAGCCGTCAAGAAAGTGCTTTCCGCCATCCGCGCGGCAACTCGTCATCGGCTGGCTGCTCTGCAGAATTTGGTAGCCACCTTCACTGTGAGGTATGTCAAAATGGAACAGGAATCACATCTGGTGCCTAGACCTTCTTCCCCCCCATGTTTTTGTAACCGACACCTGACGGGTCGGAGGAACGACTTGCTCACAGATTCCTGACAAACAGGGCCCGGATGGCATTCAGAACGGCCAGAATCATCACGCCCACATCGGCAAAGACGGCCAGCCACATGTTGGCAAAACCCAGCGCGATCAGCACCAGGCAGAGCAGCTTGACGCCGATGGCCACCACAATGTTCTGGTAGACGATGCCCAGACATTTGCGGGAAATCTTGATGGCTTTGGAAATTTTCAGGGGATCGTCGTCCATCAGCACCACATCGGCGGCCTCGATGGCGGCATCCGAGCCCATGGCGCCCATGGCAATGCCGATGTCCGCCCGGCCCAGCACCGGCGCATCGTTGATGCCGTCGCCCACAAAGGCCAACTTTTCTTTGCCGTGTTTGCCGGCCAGCAGTTTTTCCACCTGCTCCACCTTGTCTGCGGGAAGCAGCTGACTGTACACCTGATCCACGCCCAGTTCGGACGCAACCTGATCGGCCACCCGCTTGGCGTCGCCGGTGAGCATGACCGTCCGGCGTACACCGGCGTTCTTCAGAGCCTGAATGGCCGCTTGCGAGGTGGGTTTTACCACATCGGAGATGACAATGTGCCCGGCGTACCGGCCGTCGATGGCCATATGGATGATGGTGCCCACGCTGTGGCAGTTGATGTAGTCAACGCCCAGCCGCTTCATCAGCTTGTCGTTGCCGGCCGCCACCGTGTGGCCGTCCACCTTGGCCACCACGCCGTTGCCGCTGATCTCCTGAATATCGGACACCCGGCTGTGGTCGATCTCCTTGCCGTAGGCTTTCTGCAGACTCTTGCTGATGGGATGGCTGGAAGCCGATTCGGCCAGCGCTGCGTACTCCACCAGCTTGGCATTCTCCATGGCACTGTGGTGGATGCCGTTGACCTCGAAGACGCCCTGGGTCAGGGTGCCGGTCTTGTCAAATACCACAATGCGGGTCTGGGACAGGGTCTCCAGATAGTTGGACCCCTTGACCAGCACACCGGCCTTGCTGGCGCCGCCGATGCCGGCAAAGAAGCTCAGGGGGATGCTGATGACCAGCGCGCAGGGGCAGCTGGCCACCAGGAAGGTCAGCGCCCGGTAGACCCAGGTTTCCCAGGCAGGGGACTGGCCCAGACCAAACCAGAGCACCAGCGGCGGCAGAATGGCCAGCGCCAGGGCCGCATAGCAGACAGCCGGGGTATAGATCCGGGCAAAACGGGAGATGAAATCCTCCGACTTGGACTTGCGGGAGGAGGCGTTTTCCACCAGGTCCAGAATCTTGGAAACGGTGGATTCGCCGAACTCCTTGGTGGTCCGGATCTTCAGCACACCGGTCATGTTGATGCAGCCGCTGATGATGGCATCGCCGGTACCCACCTCTCTGGGCAGGGACTCACCGGTGAGAGCTGCCGTATTCAGAGTGGAGCTGCCCTCCACCACGTCGCCGTCGATGGGCACCTTTTCGCCGGGCTGGACCACAATGACAGAGCCGATAGGCACCTCATCCGGGTCCACCTTCTCCAGTTTGCCGTCCCGTTCGATATTGGCGTAGTCGGGGCGGATGTCCATCAGGTCGCTGATGTTGCGGCGGCTCTTGCCCACGGCATAGCTCTGAAACCATTCGCCCACCTGATAGAACAACATGACGGCGATGGATTCCAGATAGTCGCCGTTTTCATAAATGGCCAGAGCCAGAGCCCCCAGCGTTGCCACCGCCATCAGAAAGTTTTCGTCAAAGACCTGACCGTTGCGGATGCCCTTGTAGGCTTTGCGCAGAATGTCGTGGCCGATGATCCAGTAATCCACCAGATAGCATGCCAGCCGCACCCAACGGCCTGCGGCGCCCAGCGCAGCAAAGGCGGGCGCCCCCAATACCTGGAGTGCCAACAGCAATACCGTGGCCCCCAGAATACGCCAGAGCATGACCTTCTGCTTTTTGGTCATACCGCTGTCCGGCTTGCTGCCGATCCCCTGCAGCACCGCCGCCAGAAGCGCCACCACGACCAGCAGAATATTCACAATCAGTTCCTGCATGGTTCCTCTTCCTTTCCTCTATGGTTTGTCGGTTCTCTGTGCGATGCCCTTACAGGTAAATCTCGCAGTCGGGTTCTACCTTTTTGCAGGCCTTGACCACATTCTGCATGACCCCGGCGGGCGCCTGCCCTTCCTCGAATTCCACGATCATCTTCTGGGTCATGAAGTTGACGGTGGCCGCCTGCACACCGGCGGTTTTGCGTGCGGCTTCCTCCATCAGGTTGGCACAGTTGGCGCAGTCCACTTCGATCTTATAGCTCTTTTTCATCTTGAAAACTCCTTTTTGATTTTTATTTATGAACAGTTAAGCAACTGTTTAACTGTAAACCCATCATACCCCCGTTGTATTCTGCCGTCAAGGGAGAAAGGAAAGGTCCTTCCGTTTGGGCTAAGGATTTTTCTTTTTGGGCAAATAGAAGCCTCCACAGAAAAAGCCCTGTGCGGATGGTATCCGTACAAGGCTTTGACAGATAGGAGGATGGGTGCGATGCAGGAAAGAATACTTCTTTGCTCAGGCTTTCTTTCGCTTTCCGGTATTATCCGAACCCCGTATCTCTTCGTGATAAAAGTAGTCCACGATCACGGGATGGCCCGGGACAGCCCGACCGTAAGGCAATTCGTTGTCCACAAAGGGACAGTCATTCTCTGCCGCCAGCCGGGCCGCCTGTTTTTCCAGCTGTTGAAAATAGCTCCGGTCCCCCTTTTGGTAGATGGCCCGATACAGGGGAACCAAATCGGGGTGCTTTTCCTGAATATAGTCCAGAATATCCTGTTTGAACCCGCCCCGCAGGTTAAGGTTTTCCAGCCACACCAGATCGCACTGATCTTGTACCCGGTGAAAGATCGCCGTAAAATCCGTAATGCCGGGGAACACGGGAGAGATAAAGCAGACGGTGCGGATGCCTGCCTCGTAGACGGTTTTCATGGCAGACAGACGCCGCTCAATGCTGACCGCCTTGTCCATATCAAGGTGGAAGGCCTCGTCCAGGGTGTTGATGGACCAGGAAACCGTGACCTTGCCCAGCTGTTTCAGCAGGTCGAGATCCCGCACCACCAGATCGGATTTGGTGCAGATGAGGATTTCTGCCTCACTGCCTCGCAGTTGTTCCAGCAGTTTGCGGGTGTTCCGGAACTGCTCCTCCTGGGGAAGATAGCCGTCGGTCACCGAGCCGATTACCACCCGCTGTCCCCGGTATTTCCGGGGATTTTTGATCTCCGGCCAGTGTTTCACATCCAGAAAGGTGCCCCAGGGTTCGGTATGACCGGTAAAGCGCTTCATAAAGGAGGCGTAGCAGTACCTGCAGCCATGGGTGCAGCCCACATAAGGGTTCACCGAGTACCCGCCCACCGGCAGGCTGGACCTGGTCATGATATTTTTCGTCTCGACATCCCGGATCAGGACGCCGTTTTGGGTCATTTCTGCCATTTTTCCTGTTCCTCCAGAACCTTGTGGAACGCCGGGGGCAATTCCTGGATCATCTGCGCTTCCCCCAGTATGGGGAGCAGATCTTCTTTCATAAAGACCGGTATGCCCAGGGCGTGGGCCTGTTCGGTCAGGTTCCGCACCCATTCGGGCCTGGATACGGATTTTCCCTTGCGGTGTCCGGTTTCTGTTCCGATGACGATCCACTCGATGCCTGCAAGGTCCACCGTGCCGATGTCGTCAAACATGGGCTCGAAGGTGACATGGTAATGTCCACCGTGGATATGCTGCTGCAGATCGGCAATCCGGTGTTTCTCCTTTCGGGAAGTGACAGTTACCCCGAACCAGGCATTGTCCAGCGGGGTGGAAAAACGGATCTCCTCCGGCCGTTTGGTCAGGAACAGATACTGATGCTGGGGGTTCTGTTCCATTTTGGCAAATACCTGCTCCCGCCATTCCGGCTTCCACCCGGAAAAATCGCTCATGCCGGTGAGCAGAAAAATTTGCGGGCGGGGTTTGTCCATGAGCCGCAGCTTACCGGGAAAAAACTCCGGCTTCTCAAAATCTTCGATCATATGGAACCGTCGCACATTGTTTCTGGCATAACAGTAGCTGCATCCGATGGTACAGCCGATGGCCAGATTCATGTTCTGAATTTGGGACTTGATGCACACAGCCATGAAGATTTCCGCCGCTCCTTTACCACAAGGTGAATTTGACAGCTCAATGCGAAGCCGATATACTTATTATACTAAGAACAAAATAAGCTTCAAGTACGCAGAATATTTGTACCTGGTACGAAAAACCATACCAATAGAGGGAAGGCAAATCCATGAATCAGTCCATGACCTATGAGGAATTTCAGCGCCGGGTAAGCAGCGTTATTCTGACAGAAAACGGCAACTGCCCCGTCACACCAGTGATCCAGATGCTTCAGGGAAAATGGAAGCTTCAGATCATTTATGAACTGTGTATCCAGTCTCCCATGCGGTTTGGGGAACTGAAAAAGATGCTGACCCCCATCACCAATACCATGCTGACCAATGCGCTCAAAGAGCTGGAAGGGGACGGGCTGGTACACCGGGAACAGTACAACGAGATCCCGCCCAGAGTGGAGTACTCCCTGACGGAGAAGGGCCGGGATCTGCTGCCTGTTTTCTACGCCATCTCCCAGTGGGGGATGAAGTATATTCCCTGAGTCCCGGCAAGAGAGGGGTTCAGGACAAAGCTGTAAAACACCGGAGTGGCTGCCGCATGGGAAAACCGCTCCGGTGTTTTTGTCAATGTGGCCACTCTCCACAGCCAGTCCCGTTTTCATGTGGGAATCCCTTCCAGCTTTTTGTGATATTGTTCCAGCACATCTTTCAGCGTGATCTCCTGCATTTTGTGTTCAGCTGTTTTTTGAATGTCCAGGTAATAATCACGCAGTACCAGCTGGATATTCACGCCCACACCACAGGCGGGATTGGTGTGGATGTCCTGATGGAGCAGGGGCTTATTGCCCTCCACGGCCCGATAGGCATCCAGCAGAGTGATCTTCTCCGGCTCACGGGCCAGGGCAGGCCGGGGATGTCCCTTCACGCTGACCAGCAGCCCGCCCTTCCGCAAGGCGGACATGAGCTGGCGCACATAGGCAGGATTCGTCTGAACACTCTCTGCCAGCTTGTTGCTGGTCAGGTCGCAGTCCGGGTACAGAGCGATAAAAGCCAGAATATGAACGGCATCGCTGAGGCGGGTGGGATATTTCATGGCCGGATCTCCTTTTACCTTGATGTTATTTTTATTATAACAGCATATTGACAGCGGCGCAAGCGGATGCTAAGATACTTTGCAGTAAGAATAAAAATAACACCCAAATGAAAGGAATGGTGACAATGAGCTTTTATGAAGATCTGGTCATGCAGACCCAGATGAATTACTCCCGGTATTATTCTGTCTATGCTTCCGGCAGTACGCCGTATCAGCTGACTGACAAAAAGCCGCTGCCGTATCACGAACAGATCAAACGGTTGGTACAGGAGGTAAAGGAAGCTGACTGTGTGGTAGTGGGCGGAGCCTCCGGCCTGTCCGCTGCTGGTGGCGGAGATTTTTACTACGAAGACAATGACTCCTACCGGAAATATTTCCGCCCTTTTGCTGAGAAGTACCACTTCAAAGGCGCTTTTGCAGGAATGATGCACCACTGGGAAACCCGGGAGGAATACTGGGGGTATCTGGCCACCTTTCTGCATACCACCCAGACCGCCCCGGTGCGTCCGCCCTATCTGGATTTGAACGCGCTGCTGGAGGGCAAGGATTTCTTTGTACTGACCACCAACCAGGATACCCAGTTTGTCAAGCTCTACCCGGCGGACAAGGTGGCGGAAATCCAGGGGGATCACCGCTTCTTCCAGTGTGCCGACTGCTGCACCGATGATACATGGGACGCGGTACAGCCGGTGGCTGAGATGGTGGCCGCTATGGGGAACGGCACGAAGATCCCCACGGATCTCATTCCCCGGTGCCCCCACTGCGGCGGTGAGGCATTCCCCTGGGTGCGGGGATATGGAAATTTCCTCCAGGGGAAGAAATACGAAGAACAGTACGAAAAAATTTCTCGCTATGTACTGGAACACAAAGACAGTCAGATTCTATTTCTGGAGCTGGGCGTTGGCCGGCTGACGCCCATGTTCATCCAGGAGCCCTTCTGGAACCTGACTCTCAGCCTTCCCCATGCCCGATACATCGCGGTCAATAACCAGTATGACTTTCTGCCCAAGCCGTTGGAGGACAAGGGCATGACCATTGTGTCCGATATTGCGCAAGTACTGCGGGATGCACGGCACACCATGGAAAGCAAAGAGGACAATCCATGAGCGGGGAAAACCAGGCGTTGATTCAGGAACTTGCTGCGCGTATGGCGCAAGCGGACGCCGTCGTCATCGGCGGTGGTTCAGGCCTGTCAAGCGCGGCCGGATATGACCACTATCACTGGTCCCCGGCGCTGTCCGGCCCGTCAGGGGGACCTGGCGGAAACGCTGGCAGCCCTTCGGCAGATACAGAAAGGAGAATACAGCAATGCATGATCTCAACCCCATCGCGGAAAAAATCCGTGAGGCAGATGCCATTCTGATCGGTGCCAGCAACGGGCTGTCCATCACCGAAGGACTGCACTTGTTTGCGGACAATGCGGCCTTTGAAAAGTTGTTTGGGGACTTCAAACGGAAATACGGCCTGGGGTGTCTGCTGCAGGGGATGGCAGCCCATTGGCCATCGGAAGAGGAAAAGTGGGCCTTCTGGGCCCGGTTGATCCATCATTACTGCGGGCAGTACCAGCCTACGCCGGTGATGAAGGATTTGAAGGCCATTGTGGGGGAGAAGGAGTACTTTGTCATCACATCAAACGGAGAAGGGCACTTTGAACTGTGTGGCTTCGATCCGTCGAAAATCTATGAGATGGAGGGAAACTGGCTCACGATGCAGTGTGCCCGCCCTTGCCACGATACCCGTTATCCAAGTCTGGAATTGGCCCAAAAATTATCAGCTGCCGAGCAGGGCGGCCGTGTCCCTACAGGGTTGGTGCCGCGCTGTCCCAAGTGCGGCGGTCCCATGGACATCCACATGGGCGCAGGGCAGAGAATGATTCCGGATACCGCTGCCCGGGCACGGTTCCAAAACTTTCTGAAAACCTATCACGGGAAAAAGCTGGTGGTTCTGGAGCTGGGCATCGGCTGGCGCAATCAGCTCATTAAGGCCCCAATGATGCGCCTGGTGGAACGGGAACCGTGCGCCACGTATATCACCGTAAATCTGGGCGAAGTTTTCATCACAGACGCCATAAAGGACCGGTCCTTTGGTTTGGATGGCCCTTTGAGCGAGGTCCTGTCCGCACTCCGGTCGGCGTGCGAAGGGTAAGAACGTTCCCATCCGTTCCCGTTTGTGGTATGATAAGCCCAACAGGAAGGTGATTGGATGGGAAAGATGGATTTGCCTCACGATCATGGGCAGATGATGGAGCGGAAGCTGCAGAATATGCCCAGCGTGGAAAATTTCCAGACGATTGCGGAAATCTTCAGGCAGCTGGGCGATGGCAGCCGACTGCGCATTTTTTGGATATTGTGCCACTGTGAGGAATGTGTGGTCAATCTGTCGTCTATGGTTGGAATGAGCAGCCCGGCCGTATCCCATCATCTGAAGCAGCTGCGTTCAGCCGGTCTGATTGTCAACCGCAGGGAGGGCAAAGAGGTATATTATACGGCTGCGGATACGGAACAGGCCAGGCTGCTTCATCAGATGGTCGAGGAACTGGTGAAAATCGCCTGCCCCTCCCAGGAAAAGCCGTGAGGAGTGCAGAACATGAGGCAAGAAGAGCGGGAAAACCTGGAACAGCAGCTGCAGGATGTTCCATATGGCAGCGTGACAACAATCCGGCATACTCTTCCCGGTCAGGAACAAGTCCTTCTGACCGGCCAGTTTTCAGCCAGAACAAAGGGAAAGGGAAAATTGGATGTATATCAACCTCTGCCTGGGGTGGAGGCGTCGTACAGCAGGCTGATCGGCACAGAGGTCACAGTATGCCATGAGGCTTCGGACACCATTCTGGAGCTGTTTTATTGCCGCCGTGGCCGGGTAGGCTGGAATATGCGGGGTGGCATATCGGTATATCTGGGCGCAGGAGACCTGAGTGTCCATAGTGCCTGCTGTTGTGCGGATTCCCGCATGATGTTCCCCTTGGGGTATGCAGAGGGACTGTCTGTTTCGATGAATCTGGCGGTCCTGCAGGAAACTTTCCCGCCTATTTTGCGGGATTCCGGGGTGGATGTTCAGGCCCTGCATCAGACTTTCTGCGCGGAAAAGCCCGTTGCCATTCCGGCCAGCCAGAGGCTGGAAGAGATCTTTGCACCGATCTATTCGGCGCCTTCTGTTCAGCGAAAGGCTTATCTGTACCTGAAAATGCAGGAACTGCTGCTCTATCTTTCCCGTGTGCGGCCCCAGAAGGAGATGCTCCCGCCATATGAATCCCAACAGACAGAAATGATCAAAGAAATCCATCGGGAGCTGACCACGCATCTGGAACAGCGCCTTACCATTGAGGATCTTGCCCGGAAGTACCTGATGAACACCTCTACCCTGAAGGAGGTGTTCAAGGCAGTCTATGGGCAGCCCATCGGGACGTATATGAAAGGGTACCGTGTGGAGTACGCCATGAAACTGTTGAGAGAAACCCGCATGTCCATCCAGGAAATTGCGGAGCGTGTGGGGTACAGGACCCAGGGGAAATTTTCAAAAGCCTTCAAGGATGTGACGCAGATGCTTCCCACAGAGTATCGGAATCAATTCCTGACTATCGGCTGCCTGCCCCAATCTGTTGGTCTTATGGAGGATTGGGAGCAGGAATCCTGAAAAAGTTTCAAAAAGTGCCAGAGGCAATTTTGCCTCTGGCACTTTTTGAGGAAAAACTCTCTGGTTTGTGCGTGGCCATTGAGCCGACGCCCGGCAGCTGGTGGAGGCGGTGCGGTCCGGCCGCCTGCCGGAAGCCGCCGTGGACGCCTGTGCCGCCCGGCTGCTCCGCGCCGCCCTGACCCTGACCGAACCCCAGGACCGCCCCACATCCTTTGACAAGGCCGCTCACCACGCTCTGGCCCGCCGCGCAGCCGCCGAAAGCGCCGTGCTGCTGAAAAACGAGGGGGATCTTCTGCCCCTGAAACCCGGTACCCGGGTGGCCCTCATCGGAAATTTTGCCTTTGCGCCTCGGTATCAGGGCGCGGGTTCCAGAATGGTGAACGCCACCCAGGTGGATACCATGAAAGATGCGTTGGCCGAAAGTGAATGGGAATGGGCGGGGGTGTCACAGGGCTATTTCAGAGATGGTGCACCGGCACCGGAACTGGAAAAAATGCCTTGGATCTGGCAAAATCCGCCGATGCAATTGTTTACTGCTTCGGTCTGGACGAACACGGTGAATCGGAAGAAATCGACCGGGAACATCTGCGTATCCCGCAAAACCAGATCGGGTTGTCGGAAGCGTTGGCCCGTGTCAATCCTCATATTGTGGGCGTCCTCAGTGCCGGTTCCGTGCTGGAAATACCCTGGCTGTCCTATTGCTCCACGGCTATCTGTACGGACAGGCCGGTGCGGGCGCTATGTGGGATATCCTTACAGGAAAAATCATTCCTTCCGGACGGTTGAGCGAAAGTTACCCGTTTCAATATGAAGATACCCCTGCTTTCCGAATTCATGTGGCCCTAGGTTCCCCTGCATCTCTTCGGGGTGGATTTTACCTGGAGCCTGCTGGGCTACAACGTGCTCTACGATGCCGCCGCTTATGTGGCCCCGGCGGTGTACAATAATATCCTTGTTATCGTTATCACTGGCGGAGTGTCGATGATTATTTTTCCGGAAGGGCAAGCGAGCAAACAAGCATGTGCAAACAAAAAAGCGTGAATCTTGAAAAGATTCACGCTTTTTCGTTATCAGTCCAGATCTTCTCCGTTGGACGCAATCACTTTTTTGTACCAGGCAAAACTGTCTTTGCGGGAACGGGCCAATGTTCCGTGACCGGTATCGTCCATATCCACATAGACAAATCCGTACCGTTTGCGCATTTCCCCGGTGCCGGCACTGACGATGTCAATCCAGCCCCAGGGCGTGTAGCCCATCACGTCCACACCGTCCAGCTCGATGGCATCTTTCATGGCCCGGATGTGGGTGCGGTAGAAATCGATGCGATAGGGATCATGCACCTTCCCGTCTTCTGCCACGGTGTCCACGGCACCCAGACCGTTTTCTACCACCATGATGGGAAGCCCATAGCGGTCATACAGATTGTGGAGCACAATTCGGAATCCCAGCGGGTCGATGGTGATGCCCCACTCGGTACAGGGCAGATAGGGGTTGGGTTCCCCCAGATTCAGCGGGTCACCGCTCTGTTTGCCTTGCTGGCGCGCCGCCAGGGTGGAGCGATAGTAACTGATGGAGATAAAATCCACACAGCCATCCCGCAGAATCTGTGCATCTTCCGGTTCCATCTGCACCTGGATGCCCTGCCGTTTATAATACTGCAGCTGGTAGGAGGGATAAAAACCGCGGCACTGTACGTCGGCATAGAAATAATTCCGACAGGCCGCTTCCCAGGCCGCCTGTACGTCTTCCGGAGCGCAAGTCTTGGGATATACCGTGACCCGGGATGCCGCCAGCATGCAGCCGATGCGAAAATCTGGATTGATCTGACGCCCCAAGCGTACCGCGTTTGCACTGGCCACAAACTGGTGATGGGCCGCCTGGGCCATCGCCTGGGGGTCAAAGCGGGTCATGCCGCTGGCCAGGAACCCAAAGGGCAGGTTGTTGATCTCGTTGAAGGTCAGCCAGTACCGGACCTTGTCACGATACCGGCGGAACACCGTTTCACAGAATTTGAGGAAGAGCTCCACCATCCGGCGGTCCTGCCAGGCGCCAAAGGCGTTGCTCAGGGCCAGCGGTACCTCGAAGTGGTGCAGTGTCACCATAGGTTCGATGCCGTACTTATGCAGTTCATCAAACACCGCATCATAAAAGGCCAGGCCTTCTTCGTTGGGTGTTTCCTCCAGACCGGTGGGATAGATGCGGGACCAGCTGATGGACATACGGTAGGTTTTAAAACCCAGCTCGCCCATCAGTGCAATGTCTTCCCGGAAGTGGTGGTAAAAGTCCGTTGCCTGGTGGGAAGGGTAGTAGTGGTCGGGGGCCGTGTCGTAGACTGCGCCGTCCGGCAGGGGATCGGGGCGCATGGCGGTGACCGTTTCCACGGTGCCGTCCGCCAGCCGGCGAGTGGCCATGCGGCCGTTTTGGGGATCACCATTGGTGATGACATCGGAGTTGGCAGGACCGCGTCCGCCGGAATCCCAACCGCCTTCATACTGATTGGCGGCGGTGGCGCCGCCCCACAAGAAACCTTTCGGGAACCCCATCATGAAGCCTCCTTTACTCTTCTTTGAAGCCGAGCAGCAGGGTGAAGACCAATCCCAGAACGAAGGCAAGAGCCGCAAAGGCGCAGGCCAGGAAGAAATTGGTCATGGAATCGCCGCCGATGCAGTAGGCCAGGGTAAACACATTGAAGGAACCCATGGCGTAGGCGTGCACCTGGAACAGGCCGATGAAGAAACCGGACACCGCTGCGGCACCGCAGGCGGCGATCAGCGGACGGCGCAGGGGCAGCAGGCAGCCGTAGAGGGCGGGCTCGGTGGCGGCCAGCAGGGCGGTGACGCTGGAGGTAAAGCCGGTGGATTTATTCTGGATCTTTTTGGCCTTGATGCCCACACCCAGAGCAGCACCGGCCATGGCAAAGTTGGCAGCCAGGGCACGGCAGAGTACAAAGGTCATGCCGCTTTCAGCCAGCTCATTGACCAGAATGGGGGTGAACAGGCTGTGCATGCCGAAGATGACGGTGATGGGATGGGCCGCGGCCAGAATGGCCATGGAGATGGGACCGAAGTTCATCAGGGCGGTGCAGATGCTGACAAGGATGGTGCCGCACAGCGCGCCCACCGGGCCAAAGACAAAGAGGATCAGCGGGGCCATGATGATGCTGCACAGCAGCGGCTTGAACATGTACACCAGATTTTTGGGCAGATGCTCGGCCAGGAAGTGGTCCAGCAGGGCAAAGACCGGGACCATCAGCAGGACCGGCACGATGCTGCTGTCATATTTGATGTTGGGAATGGGAAGCCCGAACATGGACAGGGCTTCCTGATTGTTGAAGCAGGCAATCATGCCCAGGGACAGAAAGGCAGCCACATAGGAATCGGCATTCAGATAACGGGCACCGGCAAAAGCCATCCAGACCGGCAGATAGGTAAAGCCCACACTGGCCAGCGAGTTCCAGGCCTGGTAGGTGCCGCTTTCGGTGCTCAGACCCAAAAACTGCACCGCCAGCGCCAGCAGGGCATTGATCAGGCCGCAGGCCACAATAACCGGGATGGCCGGTGCCACGCTGGCCTGGACAAACCCCATGACCCGATCCAGCGGTTTTTTCTTTTCCGCGGTTTTTTCCGTAGCCTGGGAAGGGGCGTTCCCTTCAAGATCCCCCAGAATCTGTTTGACCGCGTTGTACAGCTTCTCCACATCGTTGCCGATGACCAGCTGGTACTGCCCACCCTGGTCCACGATGCTCAGAATCGCCGGATTGGCTTTCAGGTCCGCCTCGGCTACCTTGCTTTTGTCCCGCAGCACAAAGCGGAGCCGTGTGATGCAATGGGTATAGGTTTCGATATTTTCTTTGCCGCCCACTTTTTCTACCACAAACTGGGCAATCTCTGCATAATTCTTTGCCATGGAATGTTCCTCCGTTCCCGTGTTCTCCGATTGGAATACGATCCGGAGGCGGTTGCGGGTCAATTCGGCCCGCGCCACCTCAGGAAGCGCCCGCAGGGTGTCCAACTGAACGGCGTCACAGTCTTTCAAAGCCAGCATCATCCGGTTATCCCGGTAGTCACTGTTGCTGATGTTCCCGTTACCGCCCACCATCGGTGTGATATCGGATAAAAACTGCTTGTAATCCATTCAATTTTCCTCCCGTTGCCAGGTCTCTGTATGATACACAAGACGGTGCGCGCTTCCGTTTGGTATGCCAAATGATGTGATTTCAAAGTTTCCGATCCTGCACACGGTTGATGTGCAGCATCAGGTACAGGATTTCTTCCTGGTTGCATTTCCAGCCGTAGCTGGTGTGCAGATAATCGCCTACTTCGCAGGCACACGTATAAAGATCCGGATATTCTTTTGCCATATCGCGTAGAATATCGGCGTTTTTCTCCTCTGTCTGCGTGCCGGTTTCCAGTCGCTGAATCAGATATTGCAGATGGACGGCAAACCGGGAATAGTTGTAACTGGTATGGTCCAGACGGATCTGCAGCCGGGTCTCCACAATTTTGTCGATGTCGGCAATGATATCCAGCGTCCGCATCATATTGTCCAGGCCGCTGCTTTCCAGCTCGGCACTGACAAGATGCAGTGCAATACTGATGGACTCCGCTTCCGGCAGGCGGACACCCACCCGCTGTTCCACCAGATCCAGCGCCTGACGGCCCAGCTCACTCTCTTTGGGATAGAGATGGCGTACATCATACCCCAGGGGGGCCGCCAACTGAATACCTTTGCGCTGGCGTTCCATGGCAAAATTCAGATGGTCTGCCAGCGTAAAAGGAAGATTGGGGTTCAATTCGCAATCCAACTGGAATTCCGCCTGCTCAGAAATTTCGGTGGCGGCCAGAATGATTTCAGGGGGAAGTTCCCCGGCGAGGCCAAAGTATTTGGGGTTGACATCGTAGTAGGTCCGATAAATCACCGAGAGATCTGTCAATTCATACGGTACCGGATGAAATCCCACACCACGCCCCAGAACCACCAATTCGCGGCCTCGCTTGTCCTGCGCAATGGCGGCATTGTTGTTGATTTTGCGAATGATCTTCAAGGAAAGCACTCCTTTTCACAAATCCATGGGGGATGTGTCTGAAAAAAATAAAAAAAATACCCTTCAAAAAGAACTGCCTGCAAACCAGAACAGAGATACCACGATCCCTGTGCGGATTCCTGCAAGCAGCGCCTCCCGAAGAGTAACGGCTTGTTTGTTTGTCTGGTATTATTCTAGCAAGCGCTTTTTTTCTTGTCTATACGCAGTATACACAAGTTTTCTTTTGGATTTTACGTAGAGTTGCACAAAAGAAGAGGATGCGCGGATAAAACTTGCCTGTTGTTTGGGGTGGAACGGCACTCCCGGCCGAAGAGGGAGGGGCGGAATGTTGAATCCGGAAAAGGGATATGCTATTCTGTATGCAAAAGCAACATCGGAGTGATTTTTGATGGAATTGCGGACACTGAGATATTTTTTAACAACAGCCGCAGAAGGAAATATTACCCGTGCCGCCGATGTTCTGCATGTTACGCAGCCCACCTTGAGCCGCCAGCTGGTGGATTTGGAGCGTGAGCTGGGCACCACCCTGGTACTGCGCGGGAAAAAAGGGCTTACCTTGACAGATGACGGCATGTACTTCCGCCAAAGAGCGGAAGAGATTGTGGAACTGGCGGATCGTCTGGAACAGCAATTTGCAGAGAAAAGCGAATCAGTCAGTGGGATTATTACCATTGGCGCTACGGAGTCCATAGGAAGCAGAATGCTGTCAAAGCTCATTGCTTCCTTTGCACAGCGTTATCCCTTGGTACAGTTCCATATGTACAATGAAATGGCAGATAACGTGAAAGATAAGCTGGATAAAGGGCTGGCGGATATAGGCCTTCTTCTGGAGCCTGTGGACGTGCAAAAATATGAATATCTGCGTCTGTCACAGAAAGAAACGTGGGGGATTTTGCTGTGGAAGGATCATCCACTGGCCAATGAAAAATTCATTACACCGGAGCAGATCGCGTCTTACCCATTGATTCTGCCCTTGCGGGATAAAGTCAGGCAGGATGTCCTGAACTGGATTGGCAGGGAGGAGAAGGATCTCTATATTCCCTTGAGCTATACCCTTCTGTCCAACGCCGTGCTGTTGGTGGAAGAAGGATTGGGCTGTGCGTTCTGTCTGGATGGAGCGCTGGCTGTAAGAAGCAGCGCCAATCTGAAATTTATTCCTCTGCGCCCGGAAAAAACCACAAGGAGTGTCTTGGTCTGGAAGAAAAACCAGCTGTTCTCTCCGGCAACCTCCCTCTTTATTCAAGAAATCAATATGATGCGAGCACAGATGCGATAATGCGCAAGCATGAGTGGCGCCAAGCCTTTTAGGCTTGGCGCTATTTTTGTGCGGGCGAACAAGAAATGCTTTGGAAACCCCATGCCTTTTACGAATGACTGATAATAAAAGATAGGTAATAGACATTTCATCGGTGCGATTTTATAATGCAAGTAAAGAAGCTCCCGGTATGGTACGCATGAACAGAAAAGAAACCAAAAGGAGATGAGGAACCATGAAGAAGGTCGCTGCAGCGATTTTTATGTTCACTTTTGTATGGGCGTTGACCGCATGCGAAGGCTCTCAAAATCCGGAAAAGCAGCAGGAACCCCCGGCATCGCAAGCGGTTTCGGACCAACGTGCGGACCAGATGCCGCAAGACACCGCCGAAGCGGAAGGAAAGGTGGAAACCACGGAAGGCTCAACAGAGGAAAAGGGAGAATCGAGTATTCTGGTGGCCTACTTTTCCTGGGCGGAAAATGCCATTCTGGAAGGGGAGGTGGACGCTGTGGCTTCCCCCAGTGTGCTGGTCCCCGGAAATGTACAGCAGCTGGCGGGATGGGTTCAGGAGGAAACCGGCGCAGATCTGTTTTCTATCCGTGTGACCGAGCCGTATCCCAATGATTGGGATGCCTGCCTGGAAAGAGCCAATGAGGAACGTGGAGATAATGCGCGGCCCGCACTGCAGGAACGGGTGGAAAATCTGGATCAGTATGACACGGTTTTTCTGGGCTACCCCAACTGGTGGTATGGCGTGCCCATGGCGCTGCTCTCGTTCCTGGAAGAAAACGATTTGTCCGGCAAGCAGGTCTACCTGTTCTGTTCCCATGGAACCGGCGGATTGGCCCGCAGTGTGGAGATCATCACGGAGGCTGTGCCGGGAGCCGTGATTTCCAATGCGATTTTCGATTGTTATGAGGAAGAGGCGTCCTCTTCGGAGGAGGCAATCAAAAACTGGGTGGCTGAGTTGGGGTACACACAACAGAGAAATTCCGTCGGTGAAAACCATGCAGCAGGGGCGCAGATTTCGGTCCGGTGGGGGGAAAACAGAGTCATCTATGCACTGAATGACAGCCCGGAGGCTCAATCCTTACTGGACCAGTTGCCGTTGACCATGGAAGTGGAGGACTACGGCGCCAACGAAAAGATTTTTTATCCGCCCAGGCCGCTGGATACCCAGGACACCCCGACGGCAGAAGGCGGTGCAGGAACCCTGGCCTACTATGCGCCGTGGGGCGATGTGGTGATGTTTTATGGAGAGTACAACACAAATCCGGCGCTCTATGAACTGGGACAGATCGTTTCTGGTGAGGAACTTGTGAGCCGGATGAGCGGAAGCCTCACAATTGATAGGATGGAGTAAAAAGGAGGAACTTTCTATGGCAAAGAAAACCTTGGTGGCATACTTTTCCGCCAGTGGTACGACGGCGGGAGTGGCCCGGTTGCTCGCAGAGGCGATTGATGCGGATCTGTATGAGATCAAACCTGCCGTTCCCTATACCGGAAAGGATCTGAACTGGCAGGACAAACAGTCCCGCAGCAGCGTGGAAATGAAAGATCCCGCCGCCCGTCCGGAACTGGCAGACCGAAAGGCCGACATGGCAGACTATTGAACCTGCGACCTCCGGGTTATGAGGGCCGGATTCCTTTGGGCAAGCACAAAACCGCTGTAATCGGCCTTTGATTCCCGCTGGTTTGCCGCTGATTGCGTCTGAAATGTAAAAATAGGGTGGACCCTATTTTACGCTTTGTAAAATCATTTGCACGGACAATGAACGGACAGCATCACAATACCCTATATGATTTGAGAACTCTTACGCGAAACCGCGAAAATAGCTTAGTAAGCATCCATTTGGTTTGGACAAGTGAATAATAAGGGGGAGTTTAAGTACTCGGGTATCAGCAGGGACGCCCCAGACAGGAACTGTTGGTTTCGGACCAAGGGGAAAAGTATAATCGGCTCAGTGTATTCGGCGGCAAGGATTACCTGTTCATGTATGATTACAGCTGTCGGCCGTTCGATATCACATTGTGGACATTGGAAGGCCGGCGGATACAAGCGTATTGGCTGAACCCGGCGGATAGTGTATGGCTGATGATATAAATGGACTAAGGAATGAGTGTATATATAAATATGGGAAAATAGGCTGGTTGACTAAATTGATGGAGGGAGTATTACTTAAATAGTGTAAAAAAATACCCACCCAAAAACCAAAAACTGTCCCATTTTGGACGCTGCCGGATTTTGCTATACTACAAACAGCAAAAGCCTTACGGACAAAAGGCTGCAAGAAAAAAGAAAGAAGGAAGAGTATCAATGATGTTGAAATCCAAGAAGCAACTGATGCGGATGGCGTCTTTGGCGATGGGAAGCGCCCTGTTGCTGAGCGTTTTCAGCGGTTGCGGCGCTCCTGCCGACACGGCAGGAACCGGCGAAAGTGCGGAGGGCACCTCCACCACTGCGCAGGAAGGGGAGAAGATCCCCATCACCTTCTGGACCACCCAGCGCCATGACCTGGAATTCATGGAAGAGAAGGTGGCAGAGTTCAACGCCACCAACACCATGAACATCGAGGTCACCTATGAGGCGATGACCGATAACTACGACAACAACCTGGAACTGGCCTTCCAGTCCAACCAGGCGCCGGACATTTTCCGCCCCAAAAGCGAGATTGTGCCCTATGTCAAGAAGGGGATGGCCATTCCCATTGACGAGTTCCTGACGGATGAAGACCGGGAACGCTACGGTGACACCCTGGGCATCCAGAACGTCAACGTGTATGATGGCCAGACCTATAGCATCCCCACCTACGGCAACAACTACCGTCTGATCTACAACAAGGACGTCTTCCGCAAAGCCGGGCTCGATCCTGAAAAGCCCCCCAAGACCATGGAAGAACTGCGAGAGTATGCGCGCATTATCACCGAAAACCTGAAGGACGAAGGCATCTACGGCTTCGCCATGAACATGAAGAACGCCTACAGCGCCATGTATCGTTCTGTGGACGAAGTGGCCCGTCTGTCGGATATGTTCTACTATGACTACGAAACCGGCACCTACGACTTCAGCGAATATGCCAAGGTCGTGCAGACCTTTGCCGACATCTACGCCGACGGTTCCTTCTTCCCCGGTGCGGAAAGCCTGGATATCGACCCGTTGCGTACCCAGTTTGCTCTGGGCAACATCGGCATGTATATGTCCGGCTACTGGGAAGTGGCTGTCTACGATTCTCAGTTCCCCACCGATCAGGAATGGGGCGCCTGCGTCCTGCCGACCTATGACGGCGTGGTAGACGGTGTCAACACCATGAACTCCGCCGGACGCAGCTACTGCATCTCCAGCCAGTGCGAACATCCCGAAGCCGCCTGGGAATTCATCAAGTTCATCACCAGCGATGAATTCATGTCCGAATACCAGGAGAAGGGCTACGGCCTGATCGTGGTTCCTTCCGTGGCGGAGAAGGCCGGTACCTGCGAAGTGTACGGTTCCGAGTTCTTCAACCTGGTAGATACCGATACTATCCAGCCTCTCGCGCCGGAAATGGCCGGTCTGGAAATCGAGGGCAAGAGCTTCTACGACGAATTCGGTGCGGTCATTATGGGGCAAGCCTCCATGGATGGCCTGGTCGAAGCGATGAATGAAAAATACAACACCGCGTTGACTGCCGCTGTGGAATCCGGCAGCATGGCACCGATTACGAAGTAAGCGGATCTTTCGTGTGGGCCTGTGTTTCGTCCCTTCCTGTATCCATGTAAAGGGTCGCGGCACAGGCCTATTTTGTTGGAAATGAGGTCTGAACCGTTATGAATACCAAATCCTTGAAGTCAAGAATCCGGCAGAATCGTACGGTATATGCGATGCTGCTGCCGGGCTTTATTTTCCTGGTCCTGTTTGCAATCTATCCCATCGTGTGGATCCTGCGGATGATGTTTTATCAGTACACCTCCTTCGGTGATTTCAACTTCACCGGCCTGAAAAACTTCTCCACCCTGATTCATGACGAAATGTTCTGGAACGCGCTGAAAAACACCCTGGTGTATGCGTTCTTCAAACTGATCATCACCATCCCGCTGTCCTTCGTGCTAGCCTACTTCGTCAACATGAAGCTGCGCGGCCGTATGATCTACCGTTCTATCTATTTCATGCCCACCATCATCAGCGTGTCCATCATGAGCACGGTGTTCTACCTGATCTTCAACCCGTACAACGGCTCTGTGAACCAGCTGCTCATGACTCTGGGCATTGTGGATGAACCCATCAACTGGTTTGGCAACCAGTTCGCCATGGTCACGGTTCTGCTCATTGCCGTGTGGGGCGCTTTGGGTAACTACATGACCTATTTCCTATCCGGCCTGGCCACTATTCCCACCGATATCTACGAAAGTGCGGAACTGGACGGTGCCACCGGCTGGAAGCGTCTGTGGCACATTACCATTCCCATGATGGCGCCCATCACCCAGACGGTGATTATGCTGGCATTGATCCAGGCCTTCAAGGATTACGAGAACATCATGGTTCTGACCGGCGGCGGTCCCAACAACTGCACCGAGACCCTCTACCTGTACATCTATCGCTTGATGTTCCCCATGGGCGACAGCTACGGCAACGTGGTCCTGAACTACGGGTACGGCGCTACCGTTGCGTTTGCCACGGCCATCATCGTGGGGATTATCACCATGCTGTACCTGCGCTGGTCCCGCAAAATGGACGAAACTTTCTAAGGAGGCAAGAACATGGGAATCAAAGCGAGAACCCGGTTGACGCACGGCCTTTTGTATGTGTTTCTCACAATCTTCGCCGTGGTGATCCTGTACCCGGTGGTATATGTGCTTTGCGGCAGCTTGAAAACCAACCTGCAGCTGATGGGCGGCGGCAGCCTGCTGCCCACCACATGGGAATTCGGCAACTTTATCGAAGTATGGGAAAAGGCAAACTTTGCCCAGTACACCTTCAACAGTGTTTTTATCGCCGCCTTCTCCACAGCCGGCGCGGTGATCCTTTCTTCCATGACCGCGTTCTGTCTGGCGCGCTGTGATTTTCCCGGTCGGAAAATCCTGAAAAACCTGTACATGATGACGATGTTCATTGCGCTGGGTGCGGTTACCCTCCGTCCTTTGTACACCTTGGCAGTGCAGACGGGCCTGCAGAACTCCCTGTGGCCCATCATCCTCATCACTATCGGTGCCCAGGGCAACAATGTGTTCCTGGTCACCAAGTTTGTCTCCGGCCTGCCGAAAGAGCTGGATGAAGCAGCCATTCTGGACGGCTGCGGTCCGTTCCGGCTGTACTACATGGTGCTTTTGCCTCTGCTTAAGCCGATTCTGGCAACGGTGGCCCTGTTCCAGTTCCGTATTGCTTGGAACGACTACATTACCTCCTCGGTCTTTACTATGACCAGACCTGAGCTGAGACCTTTGACGGTGGGCGTTGTGCAGCTGAAGTACGGTGCTTCGGCGGCCGCGGAATACCACCTGATGATGGCCGGCGCAGCCATTTCCATTATCCCCATGCTGCTGGTGTATCTGTTGTGCAACCGCTATTTTGTGGAAGGAACGACCTCCGGCTCCGTGAAGGGCTGATGGCAGACCAGCGGCCCGCTTGCCCGGCGGGCCGCTTTTGAATAAGGAGAACATTTTTATGAAGAGCAAGAATACCTTTGTGTGCGGGCTGATCCGGCGCATGACGCTGGACCAGAAGATTGGCGCCCTGCTGACCCTTGGTTTTGCGGGAACGGTGGCGCGTCCCCATATTTACGAGTTTATCGAAAAGTATCACTGCGGCGGGCTGCGTCTTTCCTGCGATATGCGGGCGTTCGGCAGCTATGTGGATCCCAAGAGCAACAAGACGGTGGTCAGCGTGGAGCGTTCTACAGGCGTGAAATACAAATCGGCGGCGCCGGTGCCTACGGCTTCCCAGTATAAAGCGGTCTTGGATGACCTGCAGGCCGCTGCCCGCCGCCGCCCGCTGGGGCTTCCGCTGCATTTCTCCTATGACCAGGAGGGCGGTTCCAGCGCTGACTTCTGCTTCGGCGGGGTCAATATTTTCCCCAAACCCATGGGGCTGACGGCAACGGGGGACCCCCATCTGGCTTACGAAGTAGCCCAGGCCGTGGCCCGGCAGAGCCGCGCGGTGGGATTCAACTGGGTCCATTCGCCGGTGTTGGATGTGTGCAGCGAACCCAAAAACCCGGAAATTTATACCCGCTCCTATTCGGATGATGCGGAAGTGGTGGCACAGTATGCCGCGGAAAGCTGCCGCGGCTTCCGGGACGGTCGGATGATCGCCACTGGTAAGCATTTTCCCGGGCGCGGCCATTCGGATGTGGACGCCCATTTCCAGGTGCCGGTCATTGATGTGGACCGCCAGACGCTGCTGGAACGGGAACTGCTGCCGTATAAGGAACTGATTCGCCTGGGACTGCTGCCTTCTGTCATGATTGCACACAGTATCTTCCCGGCCATTGACCCGGACAACATTGCCACCGTGTCCCGCAAGGTCATCACCGGACTGCTGCGGGAGGAACTGGGATTTGAAGGCGTGATTACCACCGACAGCATGACCATGGGTGCCATCGCTACTCGCTACGGGGTGGCCAATGCCTGTGCCCTGGCTCTGGAAGCGGGTGCCGACCTGGTGCTGATGAAGGCGGAAAACGAACTGGTGGGCCAGACGGTGGAGGCCATCCGCTCCTTTGTGGAACAGGGCCGCATCTCCGGGGAAGAACTGGACCGCAAGGTGTACCGAGTTCTGAACCTGAAATATGAATACGGCCTGTTCTATGATGCCGAGGACCACAACATTGCGCCGGAAACGGTTCTGAATGACCCCGCCATCCGCACTCTAGCCAAAACGGTGGCTCGGCGGTCGGTGTTAGTGGCGCGTAGCCGGGAAGGCGTGCTGCCACTGTCCGCGGACCGAAAGGTACTGGTCATTGAACAGAAGGTTAAGGAATACAACGATGCCGCCTGGCATTCCGGTATTCTATACGAGGACTGCCTGCGGTACAGCACCCGCGTAGAATATCTGGAAACCGCCTATACCTATGATGAGCAGGACAAGCAGAGAATCATGGCGGCTGTGGATGGGGCGGATGTGATCGTGGCTACCAGTTACTTTCTGCGCGGAACCCTGTCCAACCGGGATTTTTTGGCGGAGATGATCGGAAAAACCAACAAAAAGGTAATCATCGTAAGCAACACGCCCTTTGAAGAAATCTCCGTTCCCTACAATGCAGAAAACGTTGTGGTTACTTTTGCCACGTCACCGGAAAATATCGCAGTTACGGCCGGGGTGTTGTACGGTCGGATCACGCCGGAAGGGAGGATGCCCGTTGCAAACGGATGTGTGCGCGCTGCTGAAGAGCTGGTGTGATGCGCTGCTGCAATACCAGATCAAGAATACCGGAGACCCGCAGCTGGATGGCGCCTTGCTGTGCCCCGCATGTCAGACCATCCATGGCCGCTGCGGCGAATTGGTCTATCCGCTGATGACCCTGTGCGACCGCCTGGGACGGCAAGAATACTTGGATGCGGCCAGAAAATTGTTTGACTGGAGCGGGAGCCTATTCTGTTCTGACGGCGCTATGCTCAATGATGGTCAAAGTATGTGGAAGGGAATCACCGTTTTTGCGGCGGTATCCCTCTGTGATGCGCTGCGTCGGCACGGGCATCTTCTCACGGCAGAGGAAAAACAGCGATGGGAACAGCGGCTGCGGGCCCACGGCGATTGGATCCTGACTCATATCGACGAACACTTTGACAGCAATATCAACTACAACGCCGCAGCCGCCGGAAGTCTGGCTCTGTTGGGGAACTATTTTCACTGCGAAGCATACCTGGAACATGCGGACCGCATGGCCCGCTACGCGGTGACCCACGTTGAAGCGGACGGCTTATTTTACGGTGAGGGCAAACCCATCGAAAGCCTGACCGCCAAGGGGTGTCGGCCGGTGGACATTGGCTACAATGTGGAGGAAAGCCTGCCTCTTCTGTTGCTGTACGCCCGCCAGCGCGGCAATGAGGATGTTTACCGCTGGATAAAAAAGACTTTGAAAGACCATCTGGAGTTTATGCTTCCCGACGGCGGATGGGACAACAGCTTCGGCACGCGCAACTTCAAGTGGACCTACTGGGGAAGCCGCACGTCGGAAGGCTGCATCGCGCCCTATGCCCATTTCGGCAAGACGGACCCACAGTGTGCGGCAGCTGCTGCGCGCAATCTGGAACTGATGTGCCGCTGCAGCCGGGACGGCCTGCTTGCCGGTGGACCCGACTACCCCAAGGTGGGAGCCCGGGCCTGCCTCCACCACAGCTTTTCCCACGCGCGGGTGCTGGCGGAACTGCTGGACGAGGACCTGATCCCGCAGGGGGATGCACCTCTGCCCTGTGAGGCGGCTCCCGCCCTGAAATACTATCCCACCATCGACACCTGGCGCGTCCATCTGGGCGACTGGTATGCCGATGTGACCGCTTACGATTTTACCTACCACCTGGGCGGACATGCATCCGGTGGAACACTCTCTCTTCTCTGGCACAAAAAGAACGGCCTGATGATCGCATCAAGCATGACCCGCTACTCGCTGTATGAAGCCCATAACATGCAGCAGCTCACGGACCGGGAACTGCAGAAAAGCCTGACCCCGCGGGTGGAGTGCCGCCGGGCAGGGGAGTTGTGGGCTAGCTGCTGGGACAACACCGCTGTGATTCGGGCTGTTTCGGAAGAAGGCGGCGTTTATCTGGAAGCCCGGGGTACTTTGTCCCGTATACAGGGAGATGCCATGGCGGAGCAGGGGGAATACCGATTGGGGTATCGTTTCCGGCCGGAATGCCTGGAAATCGAGGTATGGACCTCCTGTCCGGACTGCTGTTTCCTATTGCCCATGGCAGGGGGCGCGGCGGAACCCGCATCACCCGAGAAAGCGGTATGCTTCTCACCGGCCGGCGGTCTTCTGGCGCAGGAACACCGCTGGAAACTGAGCGCCGGAACCGCCTTCACGGTCCGGATTACTCCCTGACACTTGCTTGTACGGATGATTCAAAGCGGCTATAATCGAAATTGGAAGAGAAAAATAATGTCGCTTTGAAGGAGGACCTCTCTTGAAACGCTGGTTTATGAAAGCGAGCCTGGCGCAGAAGATCCTGTGCATCCCTCTGGTAACGGTGCTGTTGATGGGCCTGGGGCTGATGACGGCGGGAACCGTAGCCGTGCAGAACAGCTATGAGAACAAGGTCAGTCAGATCATCGAACAGACAGTGACCGAAACCTCCCGCTATGTCAGCGCGGAACTGCGGAATCTGGTGGCGCTGGTGCATTTCAGCCTGCTGGACCAGAGCTTGCAGGCGGCGCTGCTCACGGATCTGGACGGGGACTTGGCCAAATATATCCAGGCTCAGGATGTGATCATCTCCATGCTGGCGTCCCTCAAATCCCAGAGCACTTATATTGAGTCGGTGGCATTGACGGTTCAGGGCAAGGTCTTTACAGATGACCTGCACGAAGTCAGCTACGACATGACCCCCTTGCTGCAGGCCGCGCAGGAAAGCCAGCTGGCCTACTGGACGGACACCGCCATCACCAACGAAAGTACCGGCAAAACGGTCCTGCCCATGGTCATGCGTGTGCCCACCGGCAGCTTTTCCGAAACCCGGGAAGCTTATATCCTGGTCAATCTGGATGCCCAGGAACTGTTTGGGCATATCCATCGGCTGGAACAATCCTTGGGGTGTGCCCTGGTGCTGCACAGTGGAGATAATGTGCTGTACGGCGATGAACAGTTTCCCCAGGCTTTCGATGACACGGCCTATGTGGTGAACGATACTGCACTGGAAATCAGCGGGTGGAGTTTATGTTGCGTGATGGAGCGCAGCCGTCTGTATGCCAGCAGAAACGAGTCGCTGGCCAATATGTTGGTGGCGTCGGCGGCAATTTCGGTGGTGTGCCTGCTTCTGTCCTACTTTGTGGCTCAGAGCATTCTGCGCCCACTGCGGAGCTTGACCCTGACCACCGAGAGGGTGGCCAGGGGAGATTATTCAGCCCGTACCGGCGTGACGGGGGCGGATGAACTGGGCCTGTTGGGCCGTACCCTCAACGATATGACCAGACAGATTCAGCAGAATATTGCCGCGCTGGAAGAAAAGAACCGGCAGATATCCTTAAGCGAGCAGAAAAAGCGTCTGGCGGAAATGAAGGTACTGCAGGCGCAGATTAACCCACACTTCCTCTATAACACCTTGGATTCGGTATACTGGTACGCGTTGTCCGGACGCCAAAGAGATATCGGCATGATTGTAGAGAAGTTATCCGATATGCTTCGCATCGGCCTTTCCAAAGGCTCGGAATACATTCCTTTGTCCCAGGAACTGCGCCACGTGCAGGACTATCTGGGCATCCAGAAGATTATTTTCAGCGATAAGTTTGACTATGAGATTCGGTGCAATGTGCCGGACGAGTATCTGGTGGTCAAAGTTCTGCTGCAGCCTTTGGTAGAAAACAGTATCAACCACGGCTTCGAGAATATGGAGCGGGGGGGTATGATCTGGATCAGTGTGGATGCGGACGAGCATTATCTTCATTTGAAGGTGGCGGATAACGGCTGCGGTTTTGCATTGTCGGAATCGCAGCAAGGGCGCAGCCCGTATGCTGGTTTTGCACTTAAAAATATTGAAGAGCGCCTGTCCGCTCACTATGGCCTGGCGGCGGAGCTGCTGATACAGAGCGAAGCATACCAGAAGACGGAAATCGAAATCCGGATTCGAAAAGAGCTGTGCGGGATGAAACCGGGAAATGAGGCAATGAAATGATGGATGTGGTTTTGGTCGACGATAAAAAGGACATTGTCCGGGGAATTGCGGCGGCGGTGGACTGGAAGGCACGAGATGTTCAGATGCACGGATTTTTCAACGGTGCCGATGCGTTAGCTTATTGCCTGGACAATAAGCCGGATCTGGTAATAACGGACATTCGTATGCCTTTTATGACGGGATTGGAATTGATGGCCGCTCTGAAAGAGCACGGCGTGGAAACCCGGGTGGTTCTGCTGACCGGGTACGAGGACTTTGCCTATGCCAGGGAAGCACTGCGTCTGGGGGCAGTGGAGTATCTGACCAAGCCTGTCCGGGTGGAAGCTATTCAGGAACTGATCGACCGCGAATACAAAATTTCGGTGCAGCACCGCCGAGATAAGGATGCTCAGATGGAGGAGTGGCGTCGGTACCAGCGCAGCTTGCCCGCTCTTAGGAGGCAGTGGCTGGAAAGCCTGGCCCAAGGAAAAATGCTGAAGCAGGAATCCCTGTGCACCCAACTGGCGGAACTGGGCTTTGACCTGAAACCGAACCACCTTCTGTTTGTGGTAGTGTCTCTGACGGAGGATGGGGATGAAGTTCCCGCGTCCGATGAGCAGGAACTCATGCGCTATGCCGTGTCCAACATCGGTCTGGAATTGATCCGGGCTTCCTTCCCCTGCGAATGCGTGGACTTGGGCAAAGACCGGCTGGCATTTCTTTTGAACTACCCCGGGCAAAGCACCCGGGCGGAGGTCAACAGACAAGTGGAGGCGGTGATCGCCTCCCTGGCAGACAAGTGCAGCGAGATCTTGCATATTTCCTTGGCCGGAGGTATCGGTAGCTGTGCCGCCGATGCAGGAGAACTGCGTACAAGTTGGGAAGATGCGGTGCGGGCTATGGAACGCAACTTCTTTATGGACAAGCCGACTGTTTTTTCCGTTTGCTGGCTGCCAGGTGAAACCGTGGGCTGGGAACAGAAGTATCCCTACAACCTGCAGGATGAAGCAATCCAGCTGCTCCGCCGCCGGGAATTGAATCAAGCCCGCCGAGTGCTGGATGAACTGTTTGACCGGCTGATGGGCATGACCGAGGCCCCCTCCGTCGGGCTGCGGGAACACCTGTTGTCCTTTTTGTTGCGCCTGTTCCATGAATGTGACTTGGACCAGTATCTGCATGTGGCCAGTGCGCTGGACCAGTTCCGTAGCAAACGAAACATTCCGGCGCTGCGGGAATGGTTTGACAGTCTGACAGCCTATCTGAAGGACCAGATGGACGAAAATGCATCCCAGATCGCGGCGGGGGTGTACAAGGTTAAGCGATATATTGACCAGAACTATGCCGAAAATATCAACCTGAAAAACATGGCCGCGCTGGCCTTTGTCAGCCCCGCATATCTTTCCATCTCCTTCAAGGAGGTGTTGGGGGTCAATTTTAACGAGTATCTCACCACCGTACGGATGGAACGGGCCAAGGAACTTTTGTCCGGCGGCAATATCCGGGTGTACGAAGTGTGCGAACTGGTGGGGTATCACGACAAAAAGTATTTTTCCGAACTGTTCAAAAAACATGTGGGAGTGTATCCCAAAGACTGGAAAGAAGGTACAACGTGAATATCTATGACGATTCGCTGATGGAAGTGCTGGACCGAAAGCTCCGTGCCGAAATGGAGCGCAACGCCGATAAAATCCCCTATATTGCCCATGACGGCCGGTACGAAACCGATATGCGGCAGAAAAATCTTTCCTGGTGGACTAACGGCTTCTGGGCGGGGATGTTGTGGCAGATGTATCATGCCACGCATGACCCACTCTACCGCCGGGTGGCGGAAAAGACCGAGGGCTGGCTGGACGAAGCGATGGAAAACTTCCTGGGTCTGCACCACGATGTGGGATTTATGTGGCGGCTTTCCGCCGTGGCAGATTATAGCCTGACTGGCAACGAGAAAAGCCGGGTGCGGGCCCTTCATGCGGCCACGCTGCTGGCTGGCCGTTTCAACCTGAACGGGCAGTACATCCGGGCCTGGAACCTGGACAAGCCCGGTTGGATGATCGTGGATTGTCTGATGAATCTGAGCCTGCTGTACTGGGCCAGTGAGGAAACTGGAGATCCCCGTTTCGGGCAGATCGCCCGGGCCCATGCGGATACGGCGCTGCGCGTGCTGGCGCGGCCGGACGGCAGCACCAACCACATAGCGGTACTGGACCCGGATTCGGGAGAGCTGCTTTCCTGCCCGGCGGGGCAGGGATATAGCGAGGGCTCTTCCTGGAGCCGCGGCCAGGCTTGGGCCGTGTACGGCTATGCTATCTCGGCGGCCCATACTGGAGAACAGCGGTACCTAGATGCTGCCCGCCGCGCTGCCAACTACTTTATTGCCAACGTGGCCGAGGACGGCTGGGTATCCCGGGTGGATTTCCGTTCGCCGCAGACGCCAGTGTATCTGGATACCACCGCTACGGCCTGCACGGTCTGCGGATTGCTGGCGCTGGAAGAGCTGGTGACGGCAGAGGAGCGCCCCCTGTACCGCCGGGCGGCGGAAAAGATGCTGCAGGCTCTCTTGGACGGCCACTGCGATTGGGACCCTGTCCGCGACGGTATTTTGCAGAATGGCACCGCAGCCTACGGTCATGAAGACACCCACGTGCCTATCATCTATGGTGACTATTTCCTGGTGGAATCGTTGCTGTGGCTGCGCCAGAAGGCATTCCGGGCTTGGTAAGGAGGAACGGAGATGAAAAAACTTCTCTGCATAGACTCCGACGGTTGCGCCATTGATTCCATGAATACCAAGCACCGCTTGTGCTTTGGCCCGGCTCTGCATGAGGTGTGGAAATTTGCTATACCCGATGCGGAAGTGCAGCGCCGATGGGAAAAAATCAATCTTTTCTCCGCGCAAAGGGGTATCAACCGTTTTGCGGGTGTGGCTGCTATTCTGCAGCAGATTGAGAGCAGTGTGCCTTCGCAGCAGGTGCAAGAATTTGTTCACTGGACCACCCGGGCAGAGGAACTTTCCAACAGCGCGGTGGAAAAATGTGTGAGGGACGGTGCACCTCTTGTATTCCGCCAGGCGCTGGAATGGTCCCAGCGTGTGAACGAAAAAATCAGTGCGCTGCCTCTAGCTCAGCCTTTTGCCAATGTTGCGGATTGCTTGGCTTCTGCAGCCGATTTTGCCGATATAGTGGTCGTTTCCTCCGCTAATCGGGACGCTATTTTGCAGGAATGGAAAGCCGGTGGACTGGACGGCTATGTAAGGCGGTATTATTCTCAGAATGACGGCAGTAAAACTCAGTGCATTGCCTGCGCAAAAGCAGAAGGCTATGGCGACGGGGATGTCCTGATGATTGGGGATGCCCCCGGTGACTGGAAAGCTGCTCAGAGCAATGGTGTTTGGTTCTATCCTATTCTGGCTGGCAAAGAAGCACAGTCCTGGATGCAGCTGGGCAAGCATGAACTTGCGGATTTCTTACAAGAGCATTGGACAATACAACAGCAAAGAATTTTGGTGAATGGTATGATGTCCAATTTGGAGTAATAGATGACTTAATGTTAGAAGGCGAACCAAGAGCCTTTGTCAGCGTGAAAGTATACGCGAATAAGAATGCCTACTTGGTAGAGTAACTGAGACTTAAGTAGTAGGTCCTGATGGTCTCGTCCCCGATGGTGCGTAAATAATACTGCAACATTGGATTCTGGGGCAATAAGGAAGTATTTTAGAAATGATGGTGTAGCAAAAATAGACAGGATATTCTGGTGATTGATGAGGATTACCAGAACAACGCAACGCTGGGGGTTCTGAAAGTCTGCAAGACCAGCGAAGTTTTTACCGGCTGGCAGGAGGATGAGGGCGCCACTTTTGAACCGGCATTTTCCGGCAAAGCCCAGCTACTTTGTGTATGAAGAACGGCCCATCCCTTATGCCGAATATACCATCACAGCCAATGAGGATATTTGCACTCAGGAACGGCAGACGGATGCCGATGGGAACATATCTCTCTGGTATGCCGAAGGCGATGTGGTAAGCCGTTGTCCGCACCGGTGATGGCACCAGCGACATTGCTGCCTTTGCTCCGGGACGTACCAATTCCACCTATGATTTCCTCCCGGCCAAACACGGTGGCGCGGTAGGTGAAGTTACGGTGAACTTGCCGTTGGGCAGTTACCATATCGAAGAAACCGGTGCTTCTTATAGATTTTGTCGGTACCAAGCAGAGTTACAATCTGACCCTTGTCCGGGACAAGCAGACCAACGATGTGGTTCTGGCAAAGACCATTACGACCATTAATGAGCAGGTAAGGAAAATAGGAAGTAAGCTGGAACAGTTGGAGATGTTGGAAAATACTCTCATTTTCTATAGTTCGAATCATGGGGAAATGTTGGGCAGCCAAGGGGAAAAGGATAAGCAGTTGCCATATGAAGAGTCTGTCGATATTCCACTGATTGCCTATTGGAAGAACAAGATTGGCACAGGCGTCTGTGAGGAATTGATAGAATTGGATGATTTACTGGTAACGATTTCCGGTCTGGTAAACGCCTCTTTTCCTAGAACTGTACACGGGAAAGGTTTGTACGGACTGTTCTTTGATGAAAAAGCAGCGAGTTACTCCGTATCGTTCACGATGGATACTTATGTGCACAGCATGGATGAGCACAAGCGAAACGAGATGGATAAAATGGATGACCTGTTCGGGATGAGCCTGGAAATCTCGGTGGAGCAACAGCCTTACCCGGTACTGTTTACTGCCACAGAAGAGGGACGCAAAGCCTTTGCGCCGGACTTTCCGAAAATACAGATTCAAGCCGGCACAATGGAAGCGGCCTTGATGGAAGCAAAAAAGCAGATCCAGAAGGCGCTGAGCCAGTTCAAATATCCACCGATCCCCACCCGGCAGGAAGATATCGTGGTGCCGGAGAACAGCGTGCTGATCCTCCTGAAGACAGCCTGAACAAACAGAAACAGCCCTGGCCAGATGGCCGGGGCTGTTGTCCGTTATATTGTCCGTTACGATTTTCCACCGATTAGAAATGAACGGTGGAAAAGAAAAAGCGTTTTGGGGTCATTTTGGAGTCAAAATTGAAGATTTTTAAGACTGTATCTGAAAACAAAAGAAAAGAACGGTAAAACTTTACGCTTTACTGTTCTTTTGGTGGCATGGCTTAACAAAAAAGATATTTCAAATCCGTAAAATGTCGAGATGATATTTCACGCGAACCGTGATACTATGAATCTGGAACAGGAGATCATAAAGTAAGGAGGGATACCGATGGAAAAGGAGAATCTCATCTGCCCCATCTGCGGCCCGCTGGCGGCACAGACGAAAGAGCCTCTCAACGGTTCCTACCGCCAATATGACCAGATCCTTCGCAGGCTCATGGAACTGGAGCGGCAAGGCTGTATGGAACTGTTTGCCGGTGACTGCCCACTGGAGGATACCGATGCGGTGCTGGATGCCGAGCAGCATTATACCGTTTGCCACTATGTGCAGTGCCGCAGATGCGGCGCTCTCTATTTTGTGGGGGCCTGCATCCGGGGCGCACCAGTATTTCGGCAGGTGACGGACATCCGGAAGGAAAACCTTGGCACCCGGCTTTGGGGCCGGTGCGGGACCTGCTTTTCGCAGGGAAAAGGCTGAAACTGGTGTCAACGCGGATGTCGCAAAACTTTCCAGGAAAGTGCGCCTGGTTTGCCATGTGTTCATGAAAGAGGCCTGGATAAACCGGCCTTTTGCAGCAAAGCCAAAAGCCGCGGGAAAACCTGCGGCTTTTTCATGTTCATACGCGGAAAAGCCGGTCGACCATTCGGTCGACCGGCTTGTTGGTTGCGGGGACAGGACTTGAACCTGCAATCTCCGGGTTATGAGGGCCGGATTCCTTTGGGTAAGCACAAAGCCGCTGTAATCGGCCTTTGATTCCCGCTTGTTTGCCGCTAATTGCATCTGAAATGTAAAAATAGGGTGGACCCTATTTTACATTTTACGAAACCATTTGCACGGACAGGGGACGGACAAGTGCCTGGCCCCAAAATTGGGAATATTGGTATTCAAAAATAGGTATAGCAATTTACCTAAGCCACATGGTATCATACTTTTAGGATCAGTTCAACAAAGTTTGCATCTTTACAAAAGGGCTGAAATTTGCTATACTATATACAGTTCTTATACCATACCAAGAACTGTTATGGTTGCTACAATAAGGTAGTATACCGTAAAGCTCTGACGCCCTGCTTGCAGGGCGTCATCTTTTTTTATACGCACAATAGGAGGTTGAGACGAATGCATTGGCCTTATGGAATTGGTCTGGATATTGGTGTCGCTTCAATTGGATGGGCCACTGTTGCGTTGGATGAGAAAGCACAGCCCTGTGGTTTCATTCGTCTTGGAAGCCGTGTGTTCAAGAGTGCGGAGCATCCGCAAACGGGAGAAAGTCTGGCTGCGCCAAGGCGAGAGGCCCGCAGTATGCGCCGGCGTTTGCGCCGCAAAGCTTTGCGCAAACAGGACTTTTATCAACTTCTGGAGAAAAATCATCTGCCAGGCAAGGAAGAGCTTTCCCAACTATTTGCGGCAGGCAGCTTGGAGGATATTTATGCGTTGCGGACAAGAGCCTTGGATGAGGCAGTCACACCTCAGGAATTTGCGCGTATTTTGCTACATCTGATGCAGCGTCGTGGCTTTAAAAGCAACCGTCGGGCCGATAAGTCGAAGGAAGATGGAGCACTTCTTCAAGCGGTGACACAAAATCGTTTGCGCATGCAGGAAAATGGCTATAGAACTGTTGGTGAAATGCTGTATAAAGACCAGCTTTTTGCGGCGTGCAAACGTAATAAGGGAGAAAATTATCTTTCCACAGTAAGTCGGGAAGAAATTGCCAATGAAGCCCAACTGCTCTTTGCTGCACAGCGTGAAAAGGGCCAGGCATGGGCAACTCCGGAGCTGGAGGCAGAGTATCTTTCTATTCTTTTGCGGCAACGTTCTTTTGATCAGGGCCCCGGCGGGAATAGCCCTTATAGGGGAGGCTGGATAGAAAAAATTGGCCCTTGCACCTTGTTACCGGAAGAAAAGCGTGCCTTCAAAAACACATACAGCTTTGAGCGCTTCACCTTGCTGCAAAAGATTAATCATATCCGGGTACAGGAATCTGGTCAGACCCGGGCTCTTTCTGATAAAGAGCGTCAAAAAGTAATAGACCTGGCCTATCGTGTGGAGACTGTGCCTTATGCCCGGATTCGTAAAGAGCTGAAATGGCCACAGGAAATCCGGTTCACCGATGTACGGTATGACGTAGATGCTGCACCGGAAACAGCAGAAAAAAAGTACAAGCTCCCGGTGATGAAAGGATATCACGCGCTCCGCAAAGCATTGGGCACACAACAGCCAGAGCTTCCCTTGTGGGATGATATTATCACGATCCTGGCATCCCATCGGGATGAAGATGTCCGGAAGAAGTTGTTGGAAGAAAAAGGTTTGACTGCAGAGCAGATAGAAGCCGTTCTTGGCCTGGATTTTTCCGGCGTCGGGCACATTTCCTTGAAGGCTTGTCAAATGTTGGAACCATGGCTGATGCAGGGGCTTGTCTATGACAAGGCATGTGAACAGGCTGGATTGAATTTCCATGGCCATGGAAATACGGAAAAAACATCTAAGCTGCCAGCTTCGGCCCCGGAATTGGAGGACATGACCAGTCCGGTGGTGCGCCGTGCGGTGTCTCAGACCATCAAGCTGATCAATGCTATCATCCGCGAAATGGGGCAGTCGCCTGTATGGATTCACATTGAACTGGCCCGGGAACTGAGCCGCACGCTTGAGGAACGGCGCAAAGACCAGAAATCCATGGAAGACAACGCCAAGCAGAATGAACGGTTGATGCAGGAAATCCGGGATACATTCCACAAACTGAATCCTACGGGACAGGATTTGATCAAGTACCGTCTGTGGAAAGAGCAGGATGGGATCTGTGCCTATTCTCAGCAGAGCATTGCAGCGGAACGGCTGTTCGAACCCGGCTATGCCGAGGTAGACCACATTGTGCCATACAGCATCAGTTTTGATGATTCTCGCAGCAACAAAGTGCTGGTGATGGCAGCTGAAAACCGTCAGAAAGGAAATCGGCTGCCGTTACAGGATCTTCAGGGAGAACGGCGCGAAAAATTTATCGTGTGGACCAAGTCACAAGTCCGCAACTATCGCAAACAGAAAAATCTGCTGCGGGAAACATTGAGTGATGAAGAACAAAAGGGTTTCAAGCAGCGCAATCTGCAAGACACGCAGTATATGGCTCGCTTTCTGCTGAATTACATTCGGGATCACCTTGCTTTTGCCGATCATCCGGCTGCCGGAAAGCAGCGGGTTATGGCGTTGGCGGGTGCCGTTACCAGCCATCTTCGCAAACGTTGGGGCCTGACCAAAGTCCGGGCAGACGGTGATCTTCATCATGCCCTGGATGCAGCAGTGATTGCCTGTGCCACCCAGGGGATGGTACAGCAGATTTCCGGTTACTACCATCGCATTGAGGGTGAGTATCAGCAGTCGCCGGATGGCACCTATTCTGTGCATACCCGTACCGGAGAGCGCTTCCCGGCTCCGTGGCCGCATTTCCGGGATGAACTGATTCAGCGGCTGAGCCAGGAACCACAGCAAAATCTGATGCAGTGGAATCCGGTGTTTTATTCCAATTTTGATGTGAAATCGATTCGGCCTGTTTTTGTGTCTCGTATGCCGCAGCATAAGGTAACAGGGGCAGCCCACAAGGAAACCATCAAAAGCCCGAAAGCCTTGCAGGATGGTTTCCTGATAGTCAAACATCCGTTGACGGATTTGAAACTGAATAAAAAGACAGGTGAGATCGAGGGATACTACCAGCCGTCAAGCGATAAGCTGTTGTATGAGGCCCTTCGCGCCCGGCTATTGGAATTTGACGGGGACGGTAAGAAAGCTTTCACCGAACCATTTTACAAGCCCAAGGCGGATGGTACGCCGGGACCGCTGGTGCGCAAGGTCAAGCTGTGCGAAAAGGCCAGTCTGTGTGTGCCGGTCCACGGCGGAAATGGTGCAGCCGATAACGACAGTATGGTGCGTGTGGATGTGTTTTTTGTACCGGGGGACGGGTATTACATGGTTCCCATTTACGTGTCTGATACCAAGAAGAAAGAACTGCCTAACCGGGCTGTGGTGGCACATAAGGAGTTTGCTGCATGGAAGGTGATGGAGGAAAAGAACTTCCTGTTCTCACTGTATGCGGATGACTTGATTGAGGTGGCTCGTAAAAAAGTAATGCCATTTAGTATAGTCAATAGTGGGAGCACTTTGCCGCACTCTTATGAAACAACTCATGAGATGGTGTATTACGGTGGGTTGGATATTTCTTCTGGAAATATAAAAGTTATAACTCATGATAATTCGTACTCTCTTAGAGGACTTGGAATTAAGACGTTAAATACTCTTCAAAAATATGAAGTGGATATTCTTGGCAATGTGAGAGAGGTGAAAAAAGAAAAACGTCAATCTTTTCGATAAGGTGGTGATCATATGGCCTACCGGAATGTGATGATCACGACACCTTGCCGGATCAGCTGCCAGCGGGAACAGTTGGTGATTCAAGGAGAAACCAATGTCAGCTTTCCCCTGGAGGATTTACTCTCTCTCCTGATTGAAAGCCGCCAATGTACCGTAACGACAGCAGCCCTTTCTGCATTGGCGAAAAATGGGACAACCGTTTTTCTATGCGATGAAAAGCATATTCCTTGCTCCATTACTCTTCCGCTGGCGCAGCATAGCCGACAGCTGGAGGTGACAAGAGTACAATTTGCCTGGACACAGTCTGAACGGAACCGCTGGTGGCAGCAGCTTGTCAAGGCAAAAATACAAAATCAGGCAGAGTGTCTGGCTTTATGCGGCATCTGTGACGTTGCCGCCGTTTTACACAGCCAGGCTGTGGCAGTCAGCAGGGGAGATAAAGAAAATCGGGAAGCTACGGCAGCGGCACTTTATTTCCCATCCTTATTTGGCAAAGGATTTACCCGCAATGAAGATATGGACGGACGCAACGCAGCACTTAACTATGGATATGCCATTCTGCGCGGTTGTATGGCGCGATGCCTGGCGGTGTATGGGTTCATTCCGTGGCTGGGGCTGCATCACAGCAGTACATTAAATGCCTGGAATCTGGCGGATGATATGATGGAACCATATCGTCCGGTGGTCGATTTGTTTGTGGCATCACAGATAAGGGAGGAGGCAGCATTGGATACCATATTGAAAAGTTGTCTGTTCAACTTATTGAATATGGACATCCTTTCCGGAAAACAGCGGTACAGTGTTGCCTACGCCATGGAACGGCAGGTACAGAGCCTGCGCAGTGGCAGTAAAGAACTGTGCCTTCCCTGTTTGGTTCCATTGCAGCAACACAGGTATGAATAGATTCATGAGATTGGTTGTTCTCTTTGATCTGCCCGTCAAAACAAAAAAGCAGCGGCATGATGCCACCGCTTTCCGGAATTTTTTGTTGAAAGATGGGTACCATATGTTGCAGTATTCGGTATATGTCCGCATCTGTAACGGAGCCGATGCCGTACAAAAACATCGGGTCCGTTTGTACGATCATCTGCCGGATAATGGGGCTGTCCGCCTTTTGGTCATTACAGAAAAACAGTATGCTTCCATCGAAATTTTGCTTGGCCATTTGTCTGAGGCAGACCAGCCTTTTGAGAGTCAACAGCTGACAATTCTGTGATTTATAGCAACATGAAAAAGCGCTTCAGCGTGATGCTGAAGCGCTTTTTTGACAGTCTATTATACCATACCAAAAACTGTCAGGGAGCTACAACTTCCCGGCCCCACGCCAATGATAGACTGTGATTATACCATACCAAAAACTGTCAGGGAGCTACAACGCCAGGCGACAGAGTGGCGCAAACGCGGCGATTATACCATACCAAAAACTGTCAGGGAGCTACAACTGCGCCTGTCTGAACCCGTTGAGTCAGCCTAATTATACCATACCAAAAACTGTCAGGGAGCTACAACAGTCGCTCGGTGTTTATTCCAAAAGCCGGTATTATACCATACCAAAAACTGTCAGGGAGCTACAACGTGCTTGCGGTTTCCGTTTCCGTTATATCAATTATACCATACCAAAAACTGTCAGGGAGCTACAACAATGTATTTATAGTCCGTTTTGATTCCGCCATTATACCATACCAAAAACTGTCAGGGAGCTACAACGTACCACGCAGCTGGGAACTGGTAACACGGATTATACCATACCAAAAACTGTCAGGGAGCTACAACGTACCACGCAGCTGGGAACTGGTAACACGGATTATACCATACCAAAAACTGTCAGGGAGCTACAACAATGTCCACAATGCCTTTGTAGTCGGGCTGATTATACCATACCAAGAACTGTCAGGGAGCTACAACTGCTTTCCCCACGTACTGATTGTACGTCATTATTATACCATACCAAGAACTGTCAGGGAGCTACAACGGATGGTGTTCGTGTTCCCGAAAACACTACATTATACCATACCAAGAACTGTCAGGGAGCTACAACCAACCACCAACCGGTTTGACCAGCTGGACTATTATACCATACCAAGAACTGTCAGGGAGCTACAACTTGACTACGGCCGCAGCCAGGACAAGCCTTATTATACCATACCAAGAACTGTCAGCAAACTACATTCACACTATAGTATTCGGCCTATTCTGTATACATATCAGCTATTTGACTGACGTGTTTCTTCATCTGCTGCACAACATTGTCCGGTGCCGCAATTTTGAAGCCATGCGTAAAATGACAGCACCAAGCAAAAAACGTGGGACTGATGTCAACTTCCACAGGAACTAGGTACCAACCATCTGGCTCCGGATTCTTCGGGACAACCGGGCCAAAGGCATCCGTAACAGCATCAATCCATTTTGGAATAATCCGAAGTGTAACACGGGTTGGCTGCCCGGTATACATTGAAAATACTCTCTTTTGGTATTGATCTTTGCTGAAACGGCGGCCAATATCGGTTAAAGCGCGGGGCAACGGGGATATTTCCAGTTTTTGCATTCTGTCTACACGGTAGCTTACCAGTGAAGAAGGATGATCCTTTGATTCTCCAACCAGATAGTAAAATCCATCGTTGAAAACGGTACCCACCGGACTTACCAGATACCGCTTGGGGAAGCCGTCTTCCTCCTGTCGGAGCTGTCGATTACGCAGATACAAGAAGGATACTTGGTGGTCTGTTTGTATGGCCTGGTGCAGTTGGTCAGTGTAGCGAAAAATGTTTTCGTTGCTTGATTTCTGAACGCTGTATACCCGATGCTTATGTTCCAAAACTTCTGCACAGTGCCGCCCGGCCAAAAGCGACAACTTATCCACAAGCTGGTGGGTTTTCTTTTCGGTAATGCAGGTGGCGGAGCGGACGGCATCTGCCAAAATCTGAAGCTCTGCTATATCAAAATCACGCCCCAACAGACAGTACATGTTTTTTGGATACTGGAATTCTTTTTGAATATCGTATCCGCCCTCCACCAGGGCTTTCAGGGCTGTTCGCACAGTGCGAGTATCACAAGGGTACCCACGCATGGTAAGCAGTTCCCGCAACTCCGCCAGGGAAAGGGGATGCTCCTCATCGCTTTCCTCATGTAAAATCTCATATAGTTTTAGAGCCAAAATTCGCTGGAAATTTTCCTTGCTCATAAGGGACACCTCCGCATCCGCTTCTTAATAACACCATACCATACATGACATATATATGCTATACATGTTTTTGCAGATATGCAGATACAAAGCAAAACAGCCGTATCGCTCTGATACGGCTGTTTTGCCTTTTTATAATAACTTTCCGTAATCCCGTCTGCCATAAAAAATCCGATGGACAATCACTGTCTGCTTTTCTTCATATACCCGGTACACAACCACATATTTTTTCCGTACGGTCAGTGTCCGATATCCTTTCCGGGCCAGCAAATCGTCCCGGGCTTGCGGGGCAGAATAGGGGAACTCACGCAGGTTGGAAATGGAGGTCTCCACTTCCTGCATTAGCTCTTTGGCAGCCTTTTCGGCATCCAGTTCGTAGGAAATATAGCGGAATAGTTCATCTAGGTCACGGGCAGCATGGCGGGTAAAGCGCAGGGCATACGGCTGATCAATACTCATATTTGGCCCTCATCGCAGAAAAGACATCATCAGCATCGGTCAGATCACCGCGGGCCACATCGCCTTCTGCTTCCAGAAGCTTTGCATAGATTTCTTCCCGGGCACAGCGACGCTCAAATTCCTCATTGCTCATAATCACCAAATCCTGATAACCGTTTTTGGTAATGAAGACAGGCTCTGATGTAGCATGGCACAGGCGGGAAATGGCATTGGTATCGCGTAAGTCGCGCATAGGTCTGATTTCAGGCATAGTAATCACCTCAATGTAAGCGTAGCATAATTGTGCTGCAATGTCAATTTTTCTTCTACAAAACGTTAAAGTTCGTGTGCAAAATGTGCCTGGATGTGATACAGCAATTTTGTGTTCCGCCGGGCTGCTTTGTACACAGATTGGTGGTAATACCTATGCTCTATTATGACGTTGACCCCGATGATTGTCAGGATTTGCCGAGAGTTTTGAAGCCGGAAGAAGTTGCCGAGTTTTTATGTGTCCACAAAAATACGGTATACAAATTGATCAAGCAGGGCCTTCTTCCTGCGTTTCGTGTAGGAAAGTCCTGGCGAATTTATCGCAAGGATCTTCCGAAATTGAGTACAAGCTTTTGACTATAAAGACCGCCCCTTGAGCACAAATTAGTTCAAGGGGCGGTCTTATTTTATAATCCCAATAACCAATCTACTGATACATTCAAAACCTTTGAAAAGACCGGCAATTCATAGCACGGAACGAATCTGGTTCCAATCTCAATCAGCCTGATGTCATCTCACTCAATAATAATTCACTCTACCACAAGCGAAGGTCAAACCATGCGACCGGATACCCTGACCAATTGGTTTCACGCATTCATCATAAAGACGGACTTGCCGCCCATACACCTGCATAGTTTGCGCCATACAAATGCAACGCTGCAGATTGCCAATGGCGTTCCGCTTACCACCGTGGCCAGCAATCTGGGTCATGCAGATTCTGCCACTACCACAAAGATCTACGCCCATGCGATCCAAAGCGCAGCAGCGGCTTCGGCAGAGATGATGGATCATTTGTTGAATCCGGTACATCAAACAGATTAAAAGGGAGATAAAACATAAAAAGGGAAGCGCAGACTTTTGGCTGCGCTTCCCTTTTTATAACATTGGATAAAAAACATTTAAGATGGCAGGAGTTCACTGCAGATTTTCCCTAGAAATGTCCCAATAACATCGAGTAGCTCTTGTTTGTTCTTCTGGTGAACAAGCTCCTCAAGGCTCATATCAAGTCGAATTCCTTGATTATGTGCAAAGTTTAGCAAAAATCTTTCATATGCTTGCTTAGCCTGTGTTTGACAAATATCCATGTGATGCTTTCTACATAATCTTTTATATGTAAAGAAGATATCTCTGTAGGTTTCCATGTTTGCGAGAGCTAAATACGCTTTATAAGTGTACGAAAAATAGTCATCAAACGAGGAAGGCGTTACGGAAACGTAACATGTGCTTTCTTGAAATTTACGTGCTACTCGCCTTGATTTTTTATCATCCGAAGTTAATAACTTGCCTACGCCTATTAAGCCAATGTCAGCGTCAGAAAGGTGGAAAGAATATTTGAAATTTTGACGCAAAAAAAGTTCAAATATAGAGTTGAAACAAATTAGCATATGTGATGCGGGCAACTCGAAATCTGGCGGAAAATAGTGATAGATATCTGAATCAATATGGATTGTGGGAATAGGTGTTTTCCATACATCTTCCAAATACTGAAAAACTGAAGTATCAGATGCTAAATTATCCGGAATCAATTTGGTGATTTTAAATATTCTTCTATGATTTCGGTATTCTATCAAAGAAAAGAAAGTGACTTCAAGTGCAGTATCATCTTGAAAACATCTTATCCACGGATAAAAATAATAGACGCGTTCTATTACATTTTCTTTTAAACTATTCTCGTATGATTGTTTCTTATTAGGAACACTGTAAATACAAGGCTTTTCGGGGCCTGCAATCCGAAAAAAATAATATTTGATCTATCACATTACGCAGAAAGTCGTCCAGGTGCTATCTTGGGCGGCTTTTTTGCGTGGATAGACCGGAAGGAGGCGGAAAAATAATTACAGAAATTTAAGCTCGAAAATTGTGCAACTTTCACGAAAAGGAGGTTAGTGAATGGCAGATGAAAAACTGAACACGGGCCCCGAGGTGCAGAAAACCGAGGAGGCTCCCGCGCCCGCTGTGGCTGATCCGGCCCACGGGGAGGCCGCCGTTCCCGAACACCCGCCGGAACAGGCCGGGCCTGCCGATCCCGGAGATGTGGTAATCTCTGCGGAGCAAATTGACGCGCTCATGGCAGAAAAGCGGCAGGCGGCCCGGGCCGAGGTGGAAAAGGCAGAGGCATCCCGCGAACAGGAAGCCGGGGCTCCTGCGCCGGAGCGTCCTGTCGCTGAAAGCGAGAAAGCCGAAAAGCCGCGCCGGGGCCGTCCCCCTAAGTCTGATAAGACAGAGCGCCCCGGGCCGGAGGCTGAAAAAGAGCCCAAAAAGGCCGGGCCCCGCAAGGGCCGCCCCTCTAAGGCTGACAAGGCGGCCCCCGACAAGGCCCAGCCCTCACAACGAGACAAATTGTCCCGAGGTGGCGGGAAAGCTCCCGAAGCTCCTGCTCCCCCGGATGCCGGAAAGGATAAGCCCGCAAAGGAGGCCGATCCCCCGGAGCAGGGCGTGACGGAGCCGACTGCACCGCCCCGCCCTGTGGAAGAGGGAAAGCTGGTCTATCTGAAACTTTCCGAACTCCATCCGTTCCATACATTCCGCCCCCATCCGTTCAAGGTACGGGACGATGCCAAAATGCAGGAAACTGTGGCATCCATCAAGCTCAACGGCGTTATGGTGCCCGGACTTGCCCGCCCGGAAAAGGACGGAAACGGCTATGAGATTGTGGCAGGCCATCGCCGCTGCCGTGGCAGCGAACTGGCCGGGCTGGAGGAAATGCCCTTTATTGTCCGGGATATGACCGACCACGAGGCGGTGGAGGCCATGAAGGACAGCAACAAACAGAGGGATCAGACGCTCCCCAGCGAACTGGCCGCCCTTTTGGATCTGGAGGTAGAGGACATCAAGCACCAGGGCTCCCGGCTGAAAGGTGTGGCCGAGGGCGATGTGGGGAAACGCTCGGTTGAGATTGTGGGCGAGGCGCATGGCATGAACTATAAAAAGGTTATGCGGTATCTGCGCCTTAACCACCTTGTCCCGGAGCTCATGGATAAGGTGGATGATAAAAAGATGGGCTTCATGCCTGCGGTGGAGCTTTCCTATATTAAGCCGAAAAACCAAAGGCTGATTGCCGTTTCCATTGACGGGGAACAGGCATCCCCCTCTCTGGCCCAGGCGAAACAGCTTCGGGAGCTGGATAAGGAAGGCAAGCTCAACGGCGATGTGATTGACGGCATATTAAGCGAAAAGAAAAAGGAGGATCGCGGCGTGATTATTTCGATGGCTGAACTGGAGAAATATTTTGGCAAGGAGGCCACTCCAGCCAAAATGAAGGAGCAGATCATGACTTTGCTGGACGAGTGGAAGGAGAAACAGCCGCCCGAGCTGGCAAAGGCCCCGAAAAAGATGGAAAAAGACAAGTAACCCGACCACACTTCGAGACAAATTGTCCCGAGGGGCCCCGCCCCTCCTGCAGAGGGCTCTGTGGTGATATATCCCCCGTCGCCGCCTATCTTCCTGTACAGCCGGGAGTGGGCCGTCAAGGGTGCAACGCACCGCCGCTTGCGGCGGCCTGCCCTTTACGGTCTGCCCCGGCTGTGCTATTTCCAGCGGCGCGGCGGGGGTATATATCCTCCAGAGCCGCCCCCTTTCCCATGACTGGGAAAGGGCGGGGGGATTGGGCTGAAGTATCTTTTTTCAAAGAACGGAGGTTTTGACAATGAAACGGCCACTTGCCTATATTACCGCCGGATGGCTTGGCGGTGACAGTGAAAATGCAGAACAGGCAGCCCGCTACTGCCGGGCGGTGTACGAGGCGGGGTTTTCGCCCATCTGTCCTACCCTGTATCTGCCCTTGTTCCTCAATGATGCAGTGCCGGAGGAGCACAAAAGCGGCATTGACATGAGCCGCGACCTGCTCCGCCGCTCCCATGTGCTGGTGGTCTGCGGCCATACCATGACCGAGGCCATGAAAAACGACATCGCCGTTGCCCAGCGGCTGGGGATTACTGCTACCACCCTTGAGGGCATCCTTACCGTCAAGGGACAGGGCCGCCGCTGATGGCGGCCCTTTTCGAAGCCTACATCACGAACCTGGGGAAATATAACGAGGGCGAGCTTGTAGGAGAAACGCTGAAATTCCCCACTACCACGGAGGAGGTGCAGGCGCTCCTAAAGCGCATCGGTGTGGATGGTGTGCGGTATGAGGAGTTTTTCATTACCAGCTTTGACGGGGATGTGCTGGGGCTCTATGACTATCTGACGGAATACGAAAATCTTGACGAGCTCAACCATCTGGCCTGCCTGCTTTCCGAACTGGATCAGAGCGATTTGGAGAAATTCGAGGCTGTGATTGACAGCGGCGAGCACACTTCCAGCGTGGCCGACCTAATCAATCTCACGCAAAACCTGGACTGTTTTGAATTTTATCCCGGTGTGGGGGACGATGAAACGCTGGGCCGCATCTATGTGGAGGACATGGAGGCCATTGATGTGCCGGAGCATTTGCTGAATTATTTTGACTATGAGGCATACGGGCGTGATATTCGGATTAACGAGGATGGTCACTACGCCCCCGGCGGCTATGTGCTGAATAACGGTGGGAAATTCATCGAGCACTACCACGGGATCGAGGACATCCCCGCCGAGCACAGGGTTTTCTCCTATCCGAAACTTTCTATCCGGGAACAGATGGCGGCCTACAAGGAGATTATTGACGGTTCCTCTTTGGAAGGCTATCGGAAACTTTCTAATAAGGAGCGTGAGGAACGATAGACGGCACTTCGAGACACTTTGTCCCGAGGTGGCCGCCGGAAAGGAGGCGGTATAACTGATTGATGAAGATGTTTCCCGGCGTACCATAGCAATTTCTGTCCGGGCCAGCAAGCTGACGGCGCGGGGCCTTGCCTATGTGCTGGGGGCTGTGGGCCGGAAGATCCGCAAGGCTTACCGGGAACACCAAACGCCACACGGCAGGCAGAGCGTGAAAAAGCTCATGGGACACGGTGCGGCTACAAACAGCATTGAACTTTCCGGGGACACGAAGGCTTTTGACCGGGTGGCCCGGAAGTGGAATGTAGACTATGCCTTTTATAAAACCGGGCCGGACAAATACCTGTTGTTTTTCAAGTCGGGGCAGGCGGATGCGATCACCGCCTGCTTTTCTGAATACTCGCGGAAGGTGCTGAATAAATCCAAATCCCGCCGCATCCCCATCCGGGAACAGCTTAAACAGGCGGCGGATCAGCTTGCGAAGGAAAAGCCCCGCAAGCGGGAACGGGTAAAGGAGGCGGTTCGTGAGGACAGATAACATCAAAAAATATGTACTCCCCAACATCCCCTATCTGTTTGTGCTGTGGGCCTGCTTAAAGCTGGGGACGGCTTACCGTCTGGCCGCTGGCGCGGATTTCGCCCATAAGCTCATGGGGCTGGGGCAGACCATCGGCCCGGCCTTTGCCGACTTTGCGCCGGGGCTCAATCCCTTTGACTGGCTCGTCGGCATTGTGGGCGCTGTGGGCTTCCGCCTGCTGATTTACTTCAAAAGCAAGAACGCAAAGAAATTTAGACGGGAAGAAGAATATGGATCGGCCCGCTGGGGCACCGAAAAAGACATCAAGCCTTTTATCGATCCGAAGTTTGAAAACAATATCATTTTGACCGGGACAGAGTTTCTTACTATGAACACCCGCCCGAAAAACCCGGCCAACGCCCGCAACCTTAACGCCTGCGTGATCGGCTCGTCCGGCTCGGGCAAAACCCGCTTCTGGCTCACTCCGCAGATTTTGCAGGCCAGCGCGGATAAAAACAGCGGATGCAGCTATGTGTGCGTAGATCCGAAAGGCGGGGTGCTCTCCCAGGTGGGCTCTTTCTTACAGCGGCGCGGGTATCGGATCAAGGTGTTCAATTCCATTGATTTCAAAAAATCCATGCACTATAATCCGCTGGCCTATATCAAGAATGAGGCCGACATCCTTAAATTTGTGGATGCGCTGATTTCCAATACCAAAGGCGAGGGCAAGGAGGGCGATCCATTTTGGACGAAGGCGGAAACGCTTTTGTACTGCGCTTTGATTGCCTATATCATTTTCGAAGGCCCCGCCGAGGATCGGAACATGAATACGCTGGTGGATATGATTTCCGGCATGGAAGTAAAGGAGGACGATGAAAACTACTTAAACGCCGTGGACTATATGTTCAAGGGGCTGGAAAAGCGCAAGCCGGACTGTTTTGCGGTCAAGCAATACCGCAAATATAAGTTAAGTAGCGGCAAAACCGCAAAATCGATCTTGATTTCCTGCGGGGCCCGCCTTGCGCCCTTTGACATCCCCCAGCTCCGGGAGATTATGAGCTATGACGAGATGGAGCTTGACCGCATCGGGGATCGGAAAACGGCGGTGTTCTTTATCATTTCGGATACCACGCAGACCTATAACTTTCTTGTGGCGCTGGCCTTTTCGCAGATGTTCAATCTTCTGTGTGAACGGGCCGACAATGTTTTCGGAGGCCGCCTGCCCCATCATGTACGGGTGCTGTGGGACGAGGCGGCCAACACGGGACAAGTGCCCCAGCTCGAAAAAATCTGCGCGGTAATCCGCTCCCGCGAGGTATCGCTGACGCTCTTTTACCAGCAGTTGGCGCAGTGCAAGGCCATTTACGATAAACACGCGGAGACGATTCTCGGAAATATGGACAGCGTGGTATTCCTGGGAGGCCGTGAGGCCAGCACCATCAAGGAAATATCGGAAAACTGGCTGGGGAAAGCAACCATCTATATGCAGACCGATGGCTGCTCGAAGGGGCAGTCGGAAAGCTACAATCTGAACACCCAGCGGCTGGGCCGGGAGCTGATGACGCCCAGCGAGCTGGCAACCATGCCCGGGGACAAGTGCATTTTACAGCTTAGGGGTCTGCCCCCGTTCTACTCCCCGAAGTATGACCTAAAAAAGCACCCGAATTATAAATACACGGCTGAGGCCGACAAAATCAAAAACGCTTTTGACCTTGATAAGCTCATCAACCGCCGCAGGCGGCCCGGGCTTAACGAGGCGTGTGAGATGTATGAGGTGGCTGTGCCGGACGATGCGCTCACGGAAGAGGACGAGGACATCCTCAACTATGACGACATCGACGATCCAGACGCCTTTGCATAAATGGACTTTGGGACAAAGTGTCCCGAAGTTGTAACCTGCCGCCAGTGATGGCGGCTTTTTTCATGGCCGGGGAACACCCGGAGAAATGGAGGCTTATATGGCTTTTTTCGCATCTGCTATTACTACCTTACAGACACTTGTGATTGCGCTGGGCGCTGGCCTGGGCGTGTGGGGCGTAGTCAATCTTCTGGAGGGCTACGGCTCGGACAACCCTGGATCTAAGTCGCAGGGCATGAAACAGCTCATGGCCGGCGGCGGCATCATCGTTATCGGCACCACGCTGATCCCTCTGC
>OLIH01000195.1_pt1 | contig 57015 bp, 53 predicted proteins | sample 1609721 | NCBI WGS metagenome assembly OLIH01 (sample SAMEA4350157, study PRJEB24818) | metagenome | biome: human; feature: gut; material: faeces | place: Denmark | collected 2013-09
ACTACCGCTTTTCTTAATACGATATAATTATAACTCAAAAGTTTATAAATTGCTTGAAAAATCTTCTTTTTGTCATGCATTTTTTTCAGAATACTCTTAATCCTATCAGAATGAGATAAAATAAAACCGCATCCTGTTTGTTTTCATCCTCTTAACTTAATGACATTGGGTACCATCGTCTCTTTTTTCCATATGCTCAGCATCAGTAAATTCACCTCCGCGATCGGTGAGTGTTATATGAGCTTCCTGTTCAAACAGGCTTTTTCCAAGGATGGAATCAAGAACGGCTAGTCCGTCAACCATATCTGCAGCAGTCTTCGTGTCGTGATATACAGCAAACAGGAGCCCATATTTGATGAATTTGAAAGTCTGGATAAATGGCCCATTGGAAATGTCATTGTAGACTGTATCCATTTGTAAGATGTGTGTGATTTCCTCAGACTCAACATAGGATTGGTAATCTGTGTAAAGCCGTCCAACAAGGAATTTACGGTCTTGTCGTTTTTTATAGATCGTCGTCTTCTTAGCGGTCATTTTTCTTTTGACTTTTATACGAAGGTCAATATTAGCAGGCCAACACATTCGAATACACCTTGTTCAATATAGTTGTAGAGTGTCTTCTCACTGATTCCAAGTTCGGGATGTGCAGCTATGATCTGATAAGGTGAATGACCTTTTAATAGAAGAGGCTTGATGGTATTGCCTAGCTCTACAGCTTCTGATGAGGTCAGATTGATTCCGGTTCGAGACTCAACGAGTTCGCTACGGTATTCCTCATAGGCGATCGTAGGTTTATAGAGGTATTTATCAAAGCGGCAGCTTTTCAGTTTCTCACAGCCATTACAAGCTTCCGGAGTACGATCTCTGCGTTTGCAGCGGAACTTAGAATAATCAGGGCAGTTGACAGTACAATTCTTTCTCTTAAACTTACAGTGAGCATAGTTCTCACATTCTAGAGAAAGTGTAGATTTATGAGAGAGATAACGGTGAGCACGGATTTCCTTACCTATCGTAGATTTACCTTTGCCTAGATTATCAGCAATAGCTTTTTTAGAAGAACCATTAACGATGCCGATCGCGATGACATTGCGACCGTCCTGAGTCAGATGTTTGTTTTTGTTCGTTGCCATATTCATCACCCTTTGTAATCTGTATGATAATAACCAGCGGTTACCTTCATCATAGATATAAAAATGGATATATGAAAGACTAAATGCAATTGTAAGTGTAAATTCAACTAGATTGTTATGCAAGAGTCTTTTCTACTTAGCTACTTTGAAAGTGGAATTTAACTTTTCACTTCAGCCAAATTTTAAAAATTACAAATTTTTCTTGACAACTGGTTATAACCAGTTTAATATAGATGTGTAACCGGTATCATTGGAATGGATGTGATGAAATGAATGAGGCGTACAATAAAGTTCCTCTTTATTGCAAACTGGCTGAATCAATTGAAGAAAAAATAAATGAAGGAATATGGAAACAGGGCTCTAGAATTCCTTCAGAAAGGGAACTCAGCATGATGTACGGCATGAGTAGAATAACTGTACGTAATGCAATAGATGAATTGGCCAGACAGGGAAAGTTGGAAAAAGTGCAAGGAAAAGGAACCTTCGTACTGAGTAAAAGCATTATTCAAAATCTTGGGAATGTATACAGCTTTTCCAGAGAAATGGAGAAGCAAGGAAAGATATCATCGACAAAGCTTTTAAGTAGAGAACTGTTGAAAGCTGATCGAAAGCTTGCAGATCGTCTTGGAATCAATGAAGGTGAACGTATTATATATATCGAGCGTTTACGCTGTGCTGATGGCTGTATTCCTATCATGATTGAAAGAACTTATTTTGTATTTGAAACATATGATTTTATTTTGAATATTGATTTGGAAAAAGAATCACTATATAAATCGCTTGAAAATGATTATGGTATTGTGATTAATAAAGCAGTTGAAACATTTAAGGCATGTGAGCTGAATCCTTTAGAGTGCAAACTTCTAAACTGCGCCAAAAATCAGTACGGTCTGCTGGTTAAGAGGACGTCTTATAGTAACGATAGGATTGTCTGTTATTCGACAATTGTATCGAAAGGAGATATCTTTGAATTTACAGTGAAGCTTTCATCGTAAAACAAAACTATTTCTTTTTTTATCACAACTGGTTATAACATCATGATGAATTGCTTGCTGTTGATATATTTTTTTAAAATTGACTGGTTATGATGACATAACCAAATGAAGGAGGGATTTTATGATTTGTAATTTATTGAATGCGGAACTAGTTCAGACAGAAGTGGAAGCGAATAGCTGGCGAGATGCGGTATATATTGTGGGTAATCTCTTAAAACAGCAGGGCAAAATTGATGATTTTTTCATTACTTCTATGCTGACCACTGTCGAAAAGCTTGGGCCTTATATGATTTTGCTACCAGACATTGCCTTTTTCCATGGTCCACCTCATAGCAGTGTTCATGAAGTATGTCTTAGCTTTGTAACCTTTAAGGAAGATGTAGTATTCACTGATTTTGATAATCAGCATATAAAATGTGCATTTGGATTTGGTGCTGTTGATGCTGGCTCTCATATGCAAATGATGGTTAAAATGGCGGCATTACTTCAGGATGAGGAGTTTCTGGAATTGGCACGAAATCATGGTACTAAAAAGGAACTGATGAAGAAATTCAGTCAATACTGAGGAGGAAAGAAAATGAAACAGAAAGAGTATTTTAGTATTGTACAAGAACAGTTAAAAAGGCAGTTTGAAGAGGAAGAGAGCCATATTGAGCAGGCAGCGACATATTGTGCTGCTTCCGTAATAAAAAAGCGTGTTATTCATGTGTTTGGATGTGGACATTCTCAAATGTTTGCTATGGAAGTCTTTTATAGAGCTGGAGGACTTGTTCCTGTGAATGCACTTCTTATTCCACATCTGGCTTTATTTCCTAAGGCTAAACTAAGTACGCTTCAGGAAAGAATTGAAGGTTTTTTAGATCAGTATCTCAATCTGGAAAATGTATCCGGTGATGATACTATGATTATCATATCTGTTTCCGGGAGAAATGCCGGTGTAATAGATATGGCTAAAGAGGCTAAGAAAATAGGAATGCAGGTTGTTGCTCTTACATCCCTTGATTTTACTGAAAGTGTAACTTCTCGACATTCTTCAGGTAAATTGCTGAAGGATGTTGCAGATGTCGTGATTGACATAAAATGTATATCTGGTGATGCGTGTTTATCAATAGAAGGTGTTGAACCAAAATTTTGTGGAACATCTACTGTGTTAGGAATGACAGTAATGGAGAGCATTATAGCGAGAACAGTTGAATTATGTGTTGAACAGGGCGTAGTTCCACCTATTTATGTTAGTTCAAATCTTGATAAAGGAGATGCAATTAATGCTAAACATATTGCTGATTATAATGAATTAATCAGCTGTTTATAGAAAGTTAAAGGAGAGAAATTAGTATGTTAAAAATAGTTACGGTCTGCGGTCTTGGTGTAGGATCTTCTTTGATTATGAAGATTACGGTTGATAATGCTATGGCGCAATTGGGAGTAAAATGTAACATAGAGCATTGGGATATGGGGACGGTGAAGGGGAAGGAATGTGATTTAATTGTTACAACAAACGGTTTTAAAAAGCAATTTGCTGATCAAGATAATGTTGTATTTGTCGAGAATATTGTCGATGTAAATGAGATGAAGAAAGCTTTGAAGACTTATCTTGAAGCTAAAAGCTTACTGTAGGAGGAATATCATATGTTAAAATTTTTACTGGATATCATTCAAACACCTGCAATCGTTCTAGGACTGGTTGCTCTAATTGGGTTAACACTGCAAAGAAAGGCATTTTCTCAAATCTTTAGTGGAACATTGAAAACAGCATTGGGTATGTTAGTGCTGTCGGCTGGTTCAAGTCTTATTGTTACAGAGATTTTACCTTTTGTTTCATTATTTACTGATGTGTTTCATCTGTCCGGATTTGCAACAGGATCAGAAGCAGTAGTTGGAGCAATGCAGAGCGCAGTTCCGGTTATTGCATCTACAAGCTCACTCATTATGGCTATTGGATTTCTTGTTAACGTGGCACTTGCCAGATTTTCTCCGCTTAAATATATCTTTTTGACTGGTCATATGATGTGGATATTGTCTGTTGTAATTGCATTTTCATTATATGTCAGTGAGTTCTCTGAGCCTATGATTATCGGAATCGGAAGTTTATTACAGGGAATGCTTATGGTTATTCTACCAGCAGTGGCTCAGCCATTAGTTCGCAAGGTAACGGGTAATAATTATATTGGTATTGCTCATCTAACAACTTTAGGTACAGTACCATCTGCATATGTTGGCGGTCTTTTAGGAGACAAATCAAAAAGTGCTGAGGATATTAAGCTACCAGAATCTTTGGAGTTTTTCAAAGATACGTCTATATCTGTTTCCATAGTGATGGGTGTCTTTTATCTTATTGTGGTCATCATGGCAGGGCCTGAAAAAGTATCAGAGTTTTCAGAATCTACCAATTATATTGTATATGGAGTTTTAAAAGCAATGGGCTTTACTGCTGGTATTCTAATTTTATTACAGGGTGTACGAATGTTTTTGGGAGAACTTGTTCCTGCATTTAAAGGTATTTCTGATAAACTGGTGCCTGGAGCAATTCCGGCTTTGGATGTTCCAGCCTTGTTTGGTTATGCACCTAATTCATTGATGATTGGATTCATAACTTCAGTTATAGGAATGATTATTGCAATGGTTGTGTCATCTGCAGTATTTGGAGTTGTACCACTAGTATCTATAATAGGGGCATTCTTCACAGGTGGCGTTGCAGGAATTCTGGGTAATGCTACCGGAGGCCGCAGAGGAGCAGCAATATCTGGTTTAGTTTATGGTTTCCTCTTAATATTTGCTTCAGCATTTCTGTTCACTTTGTTCGATTTCGCTGCATACGGTGCAACAGGTGTTGGACATGACTGTATTGATGTGATGGTTGTTTTAACAATTATGAAGCAACCGTATATCGGTATTGGTGTTATTGCAGTAGGATTTGTATTATTATGCATGTATGAATTACGATGGATGAAGAAAGAAAAACAGAAAAATAGTTAAAAGAGAAAACAGATTGGTTTGAAAACTAATCTGTTTTGTTATTATATTCAACACAAATTTTTAAGTAATGATTAATGATGTGATTATTATTCTCAGCATATGTAATATGAATATGATTACATAATATGTTATGGAATATCATATTTCAAAAACGCTGTCTTGTAAAAAAGAAACCAGATTTATTTAGATTCTGGCATCTTTTTAAAATTACCTTTTCAGTTATTTAAAAGACTGTTATAATTCACAGATACATCATGCATATTAGATTTAACTATGATCAATCAGTATAATAGTGCAAATGATACAGACATATATCATCATCTCAATATGCTGATATTTCTTAATTTCCAAAGGACTGTGAACGGTAACAAAAGAATCAGGCTGTCATCCGTATTTTTTTCTATTCCTGTATTCCTATTGTGAAAAATATGATAAAATTAAACCTTGTAGGTGATAAAATGAAAAATATGACACAGGGCAATGTCACGAAGCTGATTATGGCATTTGCAATACCTGTTTTACTTGGTAATGTATTTCAGCAATTCTATACCATGGCGGATACCATGATGGTTGGTCAGATTCTGGGGGTAAATTCCCTTGCGGCTATCGGTGCGAGTGCGTCGCTTTCCAATCTGGTTATTGGACTTTGCACCGGTGTTTCCATGGGTGTTTCCATCATGATTGCTCAATATTACGGAGCGCGTGATGAAGAGGGCATGAAAAAAGCCACGGCAGGATGTATCAAGCTTTGCATGATCAGTGTTGTTGTGATCTTTGTAGTCGCAATCCTGTTGAAAAAGCCGCTGCTGTATCTGTTACAGACACCATCCTCCATTCTGGGGATGGCGGATTCCTATCTGACCATTATTATCATTGGACTGTTTGTGACAATGGCATACAATATGATGGCGAGTATGATGCGTTCCATCGGAGACAGTCGGACACCTCTGTATTTTCTAATCATAGCATCCATTCTCAACGTGGCTCTTGACTATATATTTATCGCAATCATCCAGCTGGGGGTGGCTGGTGCAGCATATGCTACTGTTATTGCACAGCTGGTAAGCGTTATCCTCTGCTTTCTTTATATGCGTAAGAAATATCCGATGTTCATCGTTAAAAAAGAGGATTTCCATGTCGAGCGTGAAATTCTGAGAAAGCAGTTATCCATGGGAATTTCCATGGGCTTGATGAATTCCATCGTTTCTCTAGGCTCTGTCATATTGCAAAGTGCGGTAAACAGTCTGGGAGAAGTAACGATTGCAGCACATACCGCAGCCCGCAAGGTAGTGGAAATGTTTATGCAGCCGCTGATCAGCATTGCGATTGCCGATACGACCTTTGTTTCTCAGAACCTCGGTGCACAGCGGTTTTCTAGAATCCGTGCCGGTATGAAATCCAGTGTATGGATCAGCTTTCTGTGGGTGTGTATTGTGGTTCTCTTATCCTTTACTTGCATTGACTTCTTCATCGGCTTTCTTGTCAATGCAAAGCAGACGGAGGTGATCTCTCTGGCGGCTTATTATACCCGCATCAGCAGTGTCTTCTATTTCATCCTGGCTGTCTTGTTTATTTATCGAAACGGATTGCAGGGTCTGGGCAACGGCAGGGGTCCGATCATTTCCAGCTGTATCGAAATGGCGGTGAAAATAGCGGCAACCTTTGCCTTGATCCCGTTTACCGGCTATACCGGTGTGTGCCTTGCGGAACCGATTGCATGGTCGCTCATGGGACCGTGTCTGATGGTGTTTTTCTATCGTGATCTCAAAAGAAAGGAACAGCAGCTGGAGATGCATACGGTGGAAGCATATCAAAAAAATTGAATTACAATAACCTAAATAATGGCATTTGCACAGGATTGCAGATGTCATTTTTACAAATGCAACGGCAAAGCTGTACAAAAATAAAAACAGGTATCCCCGTAAGCAGGAGCGAATCTATAGCTTAAAGCTTGTCTTTTTTTATGAAACAGAAGCTGTAAAAACGAAGGCAGCTATATGAAAAAAGAATTCCAACCAGCAGGCTAGTCAAAATCCTTTTCCAGTGATATTTTCAATATTTCCGTAAAACGCAGAAAGCTGGGTTTTTTGAAAAAATTCTGCAGCAACTCCTCATTGCGCACAAAGGTGCTCATATAATACCAGAACTGAAATGCCTTCGGATTATTCTTTTCAATGGATACCAGCATAACTACACGAACATTGTGATTCTTATCCCATGCAATGGGCTTTTTCAATACGCCCAGCGATACAAAGGTTTCATCCGAAAACGGTGTGAGGGGATGCGGTACGGCAATGCAGTTACCGAAGTAAGAGCTGGTAATCTGTTCCCTTGCCTTAATGACCTCCAGAAACTCATCATCCAACTTATATTTTTCTATGGCATTGCGACAGATAATATCCAGAATTTCTTCCTTATCCTTCACCTCCCCATAGAAATAACAATCCTCACTGAACTTCTCCAGTATGGAATCCGTGTCTGTATAGCCGTTGATTGCCAGATTGATCTTTTCAAAATCCTTCTCATCCGGGAAAATACTGATTAGTGTAATGCCACCCTTATATTTCTCACTGTTTCTATCGGTGGAGAAAATAGCATCATAATCCTCGGTATCGAAATCGTCATTGTCTCCGGTGATAAAGGTAATCTCTGCAATCTGATTGGGAAACCAGGTTAAAATCTTATGACGCAGCAGGACTGTTTCCGACTTGCGAAGCGATGTGATAATCAAGATTTTCTTTGCGGAATTCCCCAGATGAATATTTTCCAGCCCGTAATTGAAATACAGGGACAGATAGGTAATTTCATCCGCAGAAACATTCAGATGAAACCGCTCCTTGATCAGCAGCGTAAAGTATAAGGCGATATCATAAGCAAGCGGGAAGGACTGTTTGATTTCCGGTGCCATCATATTATTGAGCTGTGTTCCGGATTTAATACGGTAAATGAGCGGTACCAGATGCAGTGCAAGAAACAGCTTCAGGCTTTCCGCAGGCTCAAAGTTGACACAGAACTTGTTGCGAATATACAAAAAGGAATCGTTGATAAAATCATTGACCTCCTTTTGCAGATGATCATTTCTGGAGTAATCAAGCTTTCCCAGAATGGTCTGCGTCAACAGATTGATCTCATTCATCATGTATTGCTTCTTGATGCGGTATCTGGTAAGAAAGCGCGTCAGTATTTCCGAGGAAATCTGATATTCTGTGGAATCCGGCATATCCTGTTCCATTTGCTGTTCAATGAAATGTCCCTTTCTGACTCTGCGCAGTGTGAGTGCGATATGCGCAGTAATATTCTGAATGGTCTGTTCATTGATCTGATAATGGTATTTGAAAAACACATCAGCCACTACATTGTATATATCCGATACATCCTCGGATAATGCAAAGTGATCGGTGGATTCATCATTGATTTCATTTTTCGCGATGCACATACGCTTGTCAATTTCTCTGCCCTCGATCTTATAGCCTAGGTTTGTTTTATGTACCAGCGTAAGATCGTATTGCTTTAACAGCTTTTTGATTTCGTTCAGTGCGTGATACAGTGTGGATTCACTGATATAGAAGGTCTCTGTCAGTGTGTATTTCGATACATAGCCGGTCGCATCCATCAGCATTTTCATAACGGAATGAACTCGGTTTTTTGTATTACAGGAAAGCTGCAGCGTTTTCTTGCGCAGAATCTCCATGTCCTTTTCAAATGCCGCATCATCCAGTACACATAATCTGGTTCCCTTTCCTGCAAGTGTATCCAGTACAAATGAGGAATAGGAATCACAAAAATCACGGACGATCTTCAGCTCATTTTTTACTGTCCGTACACTGATATCAAACATAGCAGCGAGTTCATTGGATGAAACATACGTTCCCCGGTTTTCCACATAAAAAGATAATATCGAGTATTGTCTCTTTGTCAGCATTTTATCACCTGCAATCCTTACCCCCTCTGTTTCATTTTCTAGTATACCCCAATCCATTTCAAAAATATTTTAATCTTATTGCACGAGCATCCGTGCAGAACGGAAAAAGCAATCCTTTGGAAAAGCTGCACGATTGCTGGTGCAATAAAAGAAAAAATAAAAGGCTCGTGCAATGGTAAAGTAAGGGTGTAGTTCAAAGGCCGTTGAACATTAGGTAAAGGAAGTGAAGAAGTGATAGAGCCGATAACGTATGTGATACTGAATCATGGTAGATTTGGAGAGGAGCTGATCAAAAGCGCAGAGCTGATTGCAGGAAAGACAGAGCATATTCATGCAGTTTCTCTATTGTCCGGAATGTCAATAGAGGAGTATTACGAGGAGGTCAGAGACTATCTAACAGGCGTTCAGGGAGAAATCCTTGTGTTGGCGGATCTGTATGGAGGAACTCCCTCCAATGTGGGCATGATGCTGCAGCGGGAGTTTTCACTCCATGTAGTGTGCGGTATCAATCTGCCGATGCTGATAGAGCTGATCTTGAAGCGCAACAATGAAGAATGCACGATCCAGGAGTTAATGGAGGCTGGTCTTGAGGCGGCCAGAGCGTCCATCATACAGCCGAATCCAATTGCATTCGATGAAGAAAGAGGGTGAAGAGCATGACAGAAATCAAACTGATACGAATCGACTTTCGACTGATGCACGGACAGGTTGTCACGAACTGGATCAAGCAGGTATCCGCAGATTCCATCCTGATTGTGGATGATAAGCTGGCGGCAGACAAGTTTTTGGCACAGGTATTCCTGATGGCGGCGCCTCCGGGAGTAAAGGTGGCAATACGTCCGATTGAAAAAGCGGTAGCTGCATTTAAAAAGGATGTATTCAAGGATAAGAAGCTGCTGATTTTGTTTAAATCTGTGGAAAATGCAAAGAAGGCCTTTGATCTGGGATTTCCGATGAAGGCACTGCAGGTAGGCGGTCTTGGCAACGGGACAAACAAGGTCATGATTTCAAATGAGTTGTCGTTAAGCGAACAGGAAGCGGAAATGCTGGAGGCTATGCAGAATGAGGGAGTAGCGGTAACGCTGCAGGTAACGCCGAAGGATCCGGCCTTCACACTCCACGACGCTTTGAAGGAAGTACGAGGGAAATAATGCTGACATGCGGTGAAAACGAGGGTTAAAACCGCATGGTACAGCAAAGAGGGAGCATTAAAAAGCATATTTCAGGAATTATAAAATGAAATGAAAAGGAGATATTTATGAACATAGGATTAGCCCTGGTATTTGGTGTACTCTACTGGCTGGCAACCAATAAACTCTGGTATGGTACACTGCATCTCGTCCGTCAGCCACTGGTACTGGCGGTTCCGATTGGACTTATTATGGGAAACCTGGGGGATGCGATGAAAATCGGCGCATCTCTGCAGATGATTTATTTAGGCGCAATAGCTCCGGGAGGTACACTGCCTGCGGATGAGGCGCTGGCATCCTGCATTACGATTCCGGTGGCACTGGCAGCCGGATTAGAGCCGGATATCGCTGTAACCATTGCAGTTCCGGTAGGACTTCTGGGAGTTCTGCTGGATAATCTGAAGCGCACCTATCATTCCTACTTTGTCCACCTTGCGGACAAGGCAGCTGAAAAAGGGGATATGAAGGCAATGGGCAGAGCGGAATTCTGGTATCCGTTCTTCTGTTCCATTCCGCTGCGTGTTCTTCCGACAACGCTGGCACTGCTGTTTGGAACCGATGCCGTATCCGCGTTCCTGAATGCGATTCCTGCATGGGCGATGAACGGTCTGAGTGTGGCAGGCGGTCTGCTTCCTGCGCTTGGCTTTGCGGTAACTATCATGGTCATAGGGAAAAAGGAGCTTATCCCATACTTTATTCTTGGCTTTGCGATGTATGCCTATACAGGAATGAATACGATTGGAATTGCGGTAATTGCAATCTGTATTGCAATTCTTCAATCGCAGTTTACCAACAGTACAGGCAGCACAGTCGCTGTGGATGATGATGAAGGAGATTTCTGATATGAGCGAACTTAACCTGAAGAAAAATGAGGTAATCAAGGGCTGGGCAAAATATTATCTTACCGCCGAGGTGAATTCCGGCTTTGAGCGTTTGACGGCTCCGGCATTCTCCTATGGTATGAGTGCTATTCTTGCGAAGCTGTATAAGGAGGATGAGGAGGAATACAAAAAAGCATTACAGCGTCATTTAATGTTCTACAACTCCGAGGCAACCTGGGGCTCCGTTATTTTCGGTATGACCTGTGCTTTGGAGGAGGAGCGCGCGATTATGCTGCAGGAAGGGGCAGGCAGTGAAGAACTGGAGGCCTCCGCTGATATGATCAGCAACCTGAAGGTCGGTCTGATGGGACCGCTGGCAGGAATTGGAGACACCATCAATCACGGGATGCTTCGTCCGCTGCTGCTATCCATGTTTATTCCACTGGCCGCAGAGGGGAACTGGCTGGCAGGTGTCGGACCGCTGCTGATCTGGGGTGTTGCCATAACATTTCTTGCGTATACACTTGTCACAAAGGGCTATACACTGGGTAGAAAATCAGTGGTATCCATTCTGAAATCCGGTAAGCTGAATCAGTTTATCAAGACAGCCAGCGTGCTTGGTCTGTTTATGATGGGGGCATTGTCTTCCACCTATGTAAAGCTTGTTACACCGATATCATGGGCAAATGCAGTTGGTGAAAAACAGCTGCTGCAGGATGTTTTGAATAAGATTTTCCCGAATATTCTGCCGCTGCTCGTCGTGTTTGGCATTTATTTCTATATTAAGAAAAGCGGTCCGAAGTATGTGCGCATTCTGGTATCCATCCTGGTGCTGTCTGTGGTACTTTCCTTCTTCGGTATCGTATAAGGAGGAGCATGTATGGAACAAAAGCAATGGATTGACTTGAATAACAAGGTTGTGATAGTTACCGGTGGTGCGATGGGAATCGGAGAAGCCATGGTAAAGGATCTGCTTGCCTGCAATGCCAGAGTCGCAATCTTCGATCTGGCAAAGCCGAAGGATTTTTCTGAGGATGATCGCAGGATGTATGTGCATCTGGATATCCGAAACAAAAAAGAGGTTGAGGCTGCTGTCGATGCCGTTGTACAGAAATTCGGCACGGTGGATGCTCTGGTAAACGATGCCGGTGTGACCAGACCGAGAATCCTTGTGGATTACTATGGCAGCGAACCGCAGTATGAGCTGAGCGAAGAGGATTTTGATTTTATGGTTGGTGTCAATCAGAAGGGGACCTTTCTGGTATCACAGGCGGTAACACGCGTATTGTATGGAAAAAAGGAGGGTGTTATCATCAACCTATCCTCCTGTGCAGGATTGATGGGCTCCCGAGGACATAGCTGCTATTCTGCCACAAAGGCTGCGATTCATGCCTTTACAATTTCCTGGGCAAAGGAGCTGGGACCGTATAATATTCGTGTTGTCGGTGTGGCACCGGATATTCTGGACCGTACTCCTGCCAATAATGATGAAAAATATAGAGCACAGGCATACGGTCGCGGCTGGGATGTCAACACCAGACCGGAGGAGTTCTTTAAAAACTACAAATCCTCTATACCGCTGGGAAGACCGGGCCATCTGTATGAGGTAGCGGATCTGATCTGTTATCTGATTTCTGATCATGCCAGCTATATTACCGGTGTCACCATTCCGGTATCCGGAGGAAAAAGCAAGGGATAGAAAGCACAAGGGTTAAATGTAACCACTTGTATAAGAGTACAGCGGTCTGCAGCGCAGGCCGCTTTCCATAAGGTATTTTGCTTTTCTATAGCATGGACTGTAGAAAAACAATGCAGAAAAGCAAGGCTCTACATGTTAAAAAGATGTCAACCGCCTTGCGATATGGACCCATGGAGAAATGGGAGATTGGAGGAACATGAAAGAGGCAGTACTTATTGGTGCAGGACAGACAGGGCGCGGCTTTATCGCACCCATCCTGCAGGCAAATGCATATCATATTACGTTTATTGATAAAAATAAAGAGCTTATCGACCGGCTGAATGCGGAAAAATCCTATACCGTTCACTACTTCGGTGATGGGAAGGAGCCGGTTACTATTACCGGCTATGATGCTTATACGACAGCGGATGAGGAAGTCATAGAGAAATTGGCACACTCAGATTTGATCACGACAAGTGTATTCGCAGGCAATATAAAGGAGCTGGTAGGGCTACTGAGTGCTGCGGCTGAACAGTGTGGTGAAAAGCAGCTGCGGATCGTATGCTGTGAAAACGGTGTCCACGTAAAACAGCCGCTTGTGGATGCGAATATATCCGACAGCATTTCCGAGGGTGTGATCTTCTGTACAACACTGCAGCCAAAGGAAAAAAGTCTGGCACTGATCAGCGAGGATGTCGCAGAGCTGCCAGTGGACGGCAGTGTAAAGGGGATGATTCCAGACATTGCGGGAATGCCGCTGGAAGCAGATTTTCCATCCCTGATTCAAAGAAAAATTTATACGTATAATTTCATGAGTGCGATTGTTGCGTATCTTGGGGATTATCTGCAATATGAGGTTTACGGAGAAGCCGCAAATGATCCGCAGATTATGGAGCTGATGGATCGAGCAGTACCGGTTGTCAGTACAATCATCGCAAGAGAATATGCAGTGGAACAGGATGTGCAGCTTTCCTTTACTATGCGAGCAGTGCATAAATTCCGTAATCGGGAAATCTATGATACGGTGTATCGCAATGCGCGGCAGGCACAACGGAAGCTGAACAAAGAAGAGCGGCTGTATGAGCCTCTTCGGCTTGCTGAAAAATATGGACAGAAATGCGGGTATATCCTACTTGCGGCAGCTGCGGCTATGCGGTATGCTGTGGTGAAGGAAAACAGCAATCCGGATACTCTTATGAAGATGTATGAGAATTTTCACTCCGCGGATAAGCTGAAGGAAGTGTATGGGTTGCTGAAGGAAAGCATATCCCTAAAGGATGTTATCAAATTCTGCGCTGAGTTTTAGGTGTATGATTTCCTTATCTATGAGCATTAGGCATTAACTCAGAGCGCCTGATACCTGTTAAAAATATGCAGCATCCCATCATGTAATTTTTACAATATTTTTAATACCTGTGATACGGATGCGGCAGAAAGTTGGATGAAAAAACTGTTTTATAAACGCTTGTCCTTATAAAACAGTTTTCTTTGGGATTGTATGTATTACTACATTGACATAACCTGATTCTTCAGCTCCTGATAAGTGTTGCAGACCAGTATCAAGTTGGATACGGCTTCAAACTGTTCATCATTCAAAGAGAGCAGCCAGGCTGAGCAATCCTCATGATACTTACTTTTAAGCAGCTTTATTAACAGCAATGCTTCTCCTTCCTTTTTTCCTTCTTCAAAGCTGTCCTCCAAGCCATAGCGGTAACGTGCCTCCCCCATCTGAATCGCCATTGCGGTTGACCACAGCTCATCATCCTTCTGCATTTCCTCGTACTTGTCCACGAATACCTTCACCAGCCTTTCCTTTGACTTCAGTATATCATTTTTTTCATTGTTTTCAAACAGATACACCAGCTGTTCAAAGTCATTCAGCCTCTGTATTTCCTTTTCCCTTACGATATCATTGATTGCCGGCATATGAATATAGGTGCGAAGGATGAGCGGGTAGTAGCTTTCCTTCTCTCCCTGCTCATTACGCATCTGATACTGATTGATCAGGTTTCTGTTGTTCGATGCATATTCGTCAATGAAAATAATCTGATATACCGGCTTTAAATCCCTGTACTTCTTACCGCTGTTCAGCTGATTGTTCAACGCTCTGGCACCATAAAATTCAAAGCGCATCATTTCCGCTAATCCCTTGTAGGTGGTCTGCATCTCGATATTGAAATGGCGGTTTTGTTCATCCTTTACATGAACATCCAGAATGATACGCTTCTTTCCGATGATGCTCGGATCCAGATTGGGATTGAGCACGGTGCTTTCCTTTACCCGAATTCCGGTAACACGTTCAATGATGGTGTTGCGGGCGTACACAGAGCCTTCATCCTCACGGGAAAGGGTGTACTTAAAAAATAAATCATTACTGTAGTTTAGCTGATTCATTACATTTGACATTTTTATGTCCTCCATTCTGTAAGGGTTCCTTACACCCCTATATACGTATGGAAGATGCTGAATTCCTAAATAATCCACGAATTATTGATATTTATTGGAATCTACATACACTAAAGAAGAATGAAAGGAAAAGCACCTTACAAAACAGCAGGTTGCTCTCCATATTTTATCAGCAACAGGGTAGAACCCGGTGTTTCTTTTCTGTACTGTTTTCTACTTGGCGATGCGTATTACATCAGATACATGAAAAAATTTACATTTCTGTTTCTTATTTACACATGCTGTTTCATGAGCTATAATGAATATACAGATTGTGTTGACGCATGACCTGCATTCAAAATTGAATAACAAGTCTTTGTGGCAGGGTGAAATTCCCTACCGATGGTGATAGTCCATGACCCGCGTAATGAGCGGCTGAGCCAGCGAAATTCTGGCACCGACGGTAAAGTCCGGATGAGAAAAGACATTTTCTGTAAACGCACACCTGAAGACGAGTTTTTTCGTAATCAGGTGTTTTTTTGAAATGGAGGAGATGTGAATTGAAAAAAAACATGAGTGCAAAACGGCTTGCCCTGATCGGTATGCTTGGTGCACTGGGAGCGATACTGATGATGTTTCGCTTTCCCATTCCGTTTATGCCGCCCTTTCTAAGCTTTGATCTGGCCGCAATTCCGGAGCTGATCGGAGCCTTCGCTCTGGGACCGGTGGCAGGTGTTCTGATTGTCTTTATCCGTGTTATGGTTCAGATGGTGATTTCCGGATCCAATTCCATGTTTACCGGAGAGCTGCAGAGCTTTTTGCTGGGAGTTGCCCTGGTACTGCCTGCGTCTTTGCTGTACCGTCACAAGAAGACACGAAAGGAAGCACTGCTGGGAATGACGGCAGGGACTCTGGTTAGTACCTTTGTTGCAGTGCTGACCAATCTGTATTTGATTATTCCGTTCTATGTTGCCCTGTATGATATGAATATGGACCAGATTATCCTTTCCTGTTCCAAGGTCAATCCGATGATGAATTCTGTCACTACCATGGTGATACTGGGCATCGTACCGTTTAACCTGATAAAATACGGTATTAGCTGCCTGATTACCTTTGCCGTATACAAGAAAATAAGTCCGATGATTCACCGATTCGCAAATCGTCAGTAAGGAGGAAAAGAAGATGACATTTGAAGAAGGAGTAGCATTGCTGTTTCACAAGCTGGGAGATTTCAAAATTATGGCACGGGCTCCAGCGTTAATGATTACGTCATGGTGCGTAATGTAAGCTGTCTGTTTTATGATGGAAAAATCTATTTCAAGACCGATAAGAATTTCCGCAAGACACAGCAGCTGTATCGAAACCCGCAGGTGGCACTCTGCACAGGTGGCGTTCAGGTAGAGGGAATCGCCGTAAACAAGGGGCTTGTCGTGGACGAGCCGAGAAGAAGGTTTGAAGCCTTGTATAAGAAATATCTGTGGCAGAGCTATAATGCATACAGCCATGAGGATACGGAGATTCTGATTGAGGTAACCCCGCGATTCGTGGAAATATGGGATGAGGATGAGAACCGCAATGCGTTTCAGATCTTCCTAGACTTTGATAAAAAGACAGTGGAAATCAAGCCGTACGATTAACGTATGCATACGACGGGTACAGAATTACAGAATACTGTACCTTTTTCTATATATCAGATACATCCATCCTCTTTTTCCTTGCCTGCAGCATTCAACGTACACAACAGTATAACGAAGTCGATTTTCTTCTCATTCTGCAGGTTTTTGTGGTATACTACAGTTGCCTGTAAGGCAGGGAGTGATTTCTATGATGAAAGATTATTTAGTAAAGGCGCTTGCGTGCAATGAGCATGTGAGAATCTATATATGCTCTTCTACGCATATGGTGGAGGAAGCAAGAAAACGTTTTGATTTATGGCCGACAAGTGCGGCTGCCCTGGGACGCGTATTAACTGTGGGTTCCATGATGGGAAGCATGCTGAAAACAGCACAGGAACAGATTACGATTCGCATCAACGGCGGAGGTCCCATCGGTACCATTCTGGTAGATGCCTACAGTGACGGTCATGTGCGCGGCTTTGTGAGTGACCCGCATATCATGCTGCAATACAATGATACCGGAAAACTGGCGGTCGGAGCTGCTGTGGGAAAAGACGGGTATCTGGAAGTTGTGAAGGATATGAACATGAAGGAAAACTGGAGCGGTACCGTTGCTCTGCAGAGTGGTGAAATCGGTGATGACTTTGCCTACTACTTTACCGCAAGTGAACAGACACCGTCCGCAGTCAGTGTCGGTGTACTGGTTGATACCGATAATTCCATTCTTTCCGCAGGCGGCATGATTATCCAGATGCTTCCGGATGCAGAGGAAGAGGATATCGTAAAGGTGGAACAGATTGTAGCAAATCTAAGGCATATGTCCACGATGATTCAGGAATATGAAAGTCTGGAGGATATTCTCCGTGATCTGTTTGACGATGTCAGAATCCTGACAGGACAGGATATTGAATTCCGCTGTAAATGTGATCGTGCAACTATGAAGCGTGTTCTGACAACCCTTCCTAAGGAGGAACGCCAGCAGATGATCGAAGAGGATCACGGCTGTGAGATTACCTGCAATTTCTGTGGAGAGAAATATCAATTCAGCGAGGAAGAGCTTCTGGAGCTGGAAAGGTTTATGGATGCACATGCCAAATAACAGCTGGAAAATCAGAGATATTGTAATACCGAATCAGGTGGTAATCGCACCGATGGCAGGGATATCCAATCCTGCCTTTCGTGTAATCTGCAAGGAATTCGGTGCCGGTCTTATTTATACAGAGATGGTTTCGGATAAGGCGCTGTATTATGATAATGAAAAAACAGTAGGTATGACGGATGTCGAGGAACAGGAGCATCCTTTGGCCATGCAGATTTTCGGACATGATATAGAGACAATGGTATATGCCGCAAAATTTCTGGATGAAAAAACCGATTGTGATATCATTGATATCAATATGGGATGTCCTGTCACAAAAATTGTGAAATCCTTTGCGGGAAGCGCTCTGATGAAGGATGTTGATCATGCTGTGGAAATGAGCAGGGCGGTTGTTCAGAGTGTGAAAAAACCGGTTACCGTAAAAATGCGGATTGGCTGGGATATGGATCAGATTACTTGTCTTGAGCTTGCCCGCGGTCTGGAGTCTGTCGGAGTGCAGGCACTTGCCGTGCATGGACGAACCAGAAAACAGATGTATGAGGGCTGTGCAGACTGGTCCTATATTAAAAAGGTGAAGGAAGCCGTGTCCATTCCCGTAATGGGGAACGGGGATGTGCGAAGCGGTGAGGATGCAGAGAGGATGCTGAAGGAAACCGGCTGTAATGCTGTCATGATCGGCCGCGGTGTTTTGGGGGATCCCTGGCTGATCAAGGATATTGCCCATTATCTGGAATGCGGTAAGCATATGCCGGAGGTAACGCTGGAGGAAACGTTCGCAATGGCCAGACTGCACGCAAAACGCCTGTGTAATCTGAAGGGTGAATTCGTCGGTATTCGAGAAATGCGCGGACATGCTGCATGGTATGTGAAGGGGCTGCCAAAGAGCCATCAGCTCAAGGATCAGCTGAGCAAAATCGAAACCTACGAGGAAATGCAAAGCATATTATCCGCATATGAAGCAGAGTATGCGAGAATACAGGAACAGTATAAACAGGGGAACCGTTGAACGGTAGTGCTTCATAGCCGGGCAGATATCGCTGTGCTTTGTTATGCCATCCGTTTCAGACGGTTTTTCTTTTTACATCGCGGTATGGAAGAATCAGATCTTTTATCAATATACCTTAGTTGCTGACAATTTTATAGTTAGGAGGTATATGGGAATAATGTCCCAGCATGTATTCCTGTTTTTCTGTTGAAAACCGCCGTGGTTTTCCATGGTCAATACGCTCTTTATTTGCACGAAGGGATCAGTATATGTGTGTACATATCCAATAAACAAAAGGAAAGAGACATATTTTCACATTGTTTGGATATCTTTTAGATGAAATATCTCGTATAATGATTGATGAGGTGATAGCATGAAATTTAAGGATTATAACTATGAGCGTTACAGCTATGAGGCTTATGCAGAGGCAATGCAGCAGGCAGGCACCAGGCTGAAGGAAGCAAAGGACTATCAAAGCTTCAAGAAAGCATTTGATGAGGGGAAACGGGCATTTGAGCATCTGGATACGATGTATAATATCTGTTATGTCCGCTATACGATCAATACAAACGATGCCTTTTATCAGAAGGAAAACGATTACTGGGACGAGGCAATGCCGAAGATGAAGTCCCTGACAACGGCGTTTGACAAAGAGGTGCTGGCTTCACCGTTTGCGGAGGAATTGAAAAAGGATGTTCCGGAAACCTATTTCCTGCTTGCGGAGTTTGCACAGAAGAGCTTTTGTGATGAAATAATCGAAGAGCTGCAGGAGGAAAACCGTTTGCAGAGCAGTTATCAGAAGCTGATAGCCAGTGCACAGATTCCCTTCGATGGTGATATCTATACCCTATCAGAGCTTGGTGTAAAGATGGAATGTGATGATCGTGACATTCGTAAACGTGCCACCCAGGCATACTGGGGATGGATGCAGTCACACCAGGATGAGATTGATGATTTATATGACCGCATGGTTAAGGTACGCGATCGCATGGCGAAAAAGCTGGGCTATAAGAATTATGTTGAGCTGGCATATATGCTGCAGTGCCGCTTTGATTACAAGCAGGAGGATGTGGCAAATTACCGCCGGCAGGTTCTGGAGGATGTTGTACCGTTATGCAATGCATTATATGAACGGCAGCGGGAACGTTTAGGCTATGACAGGCTGCACGTATACGATGAAAAATACGAATTTGCAAGCGGCAACCCGACACCGAAATACGATACACAGGAAATGATTGCACGCGCAAACACAATGTATCATGAGCTGGATGAACGCTGTGGAACGTTCTTTGATTTCATGGTGGAGCATGACCTGCTGGATCTTGACAGTAAAAAGGGAAAGGCAGGCGGAGGCTATTGCACCGTGTTTGCCGAAGATCGCTCTCCGTTTATTTTCAGTAATTTTAATAAGACAAGCCATGATGCGGAGGTTCTCACTCATGAGGCAGGGCATGCCTTCCAGGTGTTTACTTCCATGGGAATCCGACCGGTGGAGTGTATCTGGCCGACCTATGAGAGCTGTGAAATTCACTCTATGAGTATGGAATTCTTTACATGGCCGTGGATGGAGACCTTCTTTGAGGAGGATGCGGACAAGTATCGATTCCTTCATCTTGGCGGAGCCGCTAAGTTCATCCCTTACGGCGTTCTGGTGGATCATTTCCAGCATGAGGTGTATGAGCATCCGGAAATGACTCCGGCGGAAAGACGGCAGACCTGGAGAAGACTGGAAAAACAGTATCTGCCGCATAAGGATTATACGGACTGTGAATTTCTGGAGAATGGAGGATGGTGGTTCCGTCAGAGTCATATCTTTATGACACCGTTCTATTATATTGATTATACACTGGCACAGGTGTGTGCATTGCAGTTCTGGTATCGTCTGTATCAGAAGGATGAAAACGCATTTGAGGATTATTATCGCATCTGTCAGATTGGTGGAACGAAGACATTCACGCAAATCGTTGCGGCAGCGAATCTGAAGGTTCCATTTGCGGATGGGTGCTTAAAGGATGTCATGAAGGCAGTCCGCAGCTATCTGGATCAGGTGGATGACAAAGCACTTTGATGCCGGTAACGGGGAAGCTGCATATTCTTGAAATGGCGTGCCGACAGCGATAGCTGAAGGGCTTGTATGAAGTGCTGAAGCATTTGAAGGGCTTGTCATCCACATGGTATTCATAAACCTTTCACCATAAGGAAGGAATCATGGAAAGCCTTGTTTTATCGGTAATTTTAAGGAGTTTTCGATTGACAAAGGCAGGGTTTGTCTATATAATCATAATCGTAAATATGGCTGTGATAAGAGAGTACTGTTTGTGAAAGCTTTCAGAGAGTATGCACGTTTGGTGAGAGTGCAGCAGTGGACCTGCAGGAAATAAAGACTTGGAGCTTTCCGATCAGGACGTTTCCTTCACGTTACGAAGAGACTTGAAACACAGTCACTAAGGCTGCGCGGGGAAACCTGCCGGCGAATTAGGGTGGTACCACGATGAAGCTCTCGTCCCTATGTCGGAAGAGAGCTTTTTATATGGAAATAGAAAAGGAGCAGATTATGGAAAAGTTAACTGAACAGGAAGTTATCCGTCGACAGAAAATGGAAGATCTGCGTGCCATGGGCATCGAGCCGTTCGGGCATGCATATCAGAGAACACACAAATCCGGAGAAATACGTGCAGCATATGAAGACTGTACGAAGGAAGAGCTGGAAGAAAAAGATCTGACAGTGAAAATTGCGGGACGTATCATGACGAAGAGACGTCAGGGAAAGGCCGGCTTCATGCATATTCAGGATATCGACGGACAGATTCAGATTTATGTTCGTAAGGATGTCATCGGTGAAGAGGCCTATGAGGTGTTCAAGAAGTCGGATCTTGGAGATATTGTAGGAATTGAAGGAAAGGTCATGAAGACAAATCATGGAGAGCTTTCTGTAAAGGCCGAGGTGTATACGCATCTGACGAAGGCACTGCGCCCACTGCCTGAGAAGTATCATGGCTTACAGGATGTGGAGGAGCGTTTCCGTCGCCGTTATGTGGACTTGATTACCAATGAAAACAGCAAGCGTATCGCATTGACAAGACCTAGAATTATCCGTGCTATTCAAAATTATCTGGATGGTGAAGGATTGGTTGAGGTGGAGACACCGGTGCTGCAGCCGATTCTGGGTGGAGCGAGTGCAAGACCGTTTGTGACGCATCACAATACTCTGGATATGCCGTTTTATCTGCGTATCGCAACAGAGCTGCCTTTGAAGAGACTGATCGTCGGTGGCCTTGAGGGTGTATATGAGATTGGCAGATTATTCCGTAATGAGGGAATGGATGCTACACACAATCCGGAGTTTACAACGGTGGAGGCCTATGTGGCATATTCTGATCTGAGCGGGATGATGGATCTGGTGGAAGGTCTGTTGAATCATGTGGCAGAGACGGTATGTGGAACGACAGAAATCGAGTGGCAGGATAAGACGATTTCTTTGAAGGCACCGTTTAAGAGATTACATATGGTGGATGGTATCAAGGAAGCATGCGGCGTTGATTTCTGGCAGGAAATGAGCTTTGCGGATGCATGTGCAATCGCGAAGGAACATGATATTGAGGTTGAGAAGAAGCATAACAGTGTCGGACATATTATCAATCTGTTTTTTGAGAAGTATGTTGAGGAAACGCTGATTCAGCCAACATATGTATATGGGCATCCGGTGGAAATCAGTCCGCTTGCGAAGAAGAATGCGCAGGATCCTAGATTTGCGGATCGCTATGAGCTGTTTATTGATGGGCATGAGTATGCGAATGCATTCTCTGAGCTGAATGATCCGATTGATCAAAGAGAGCGTTTTGAGAATCAGCTGAAGCTGCGTGATCTGGGGGATGATGAAGCAAATGAGATGGATACGGATTATGTGGAGGCATTGGAGTATGGTCTGCCGCCAACCGGTGGTGTTGGATTGGGAATTGACAGACTGGTGATGCTGTTGACAAATTCACAGACGATACGGGAAGTGTTGCTGTTCCCGCATATGCGTCTTAACAAATAAAGTAACACAGCCCAAATAGGTTGCGATTAAATAACGCAACCTATTTGGGTTGCGTTATTTGCCTATTTACTATATACTTGATTTAAGAGGTGAAGACATTGTCAAATAAAAAGTATGGTTCTATTATGATCGACATAGTTGATTCTAGGAAATATAAAAATCGTAATGAAATCCAAGAATTTATGAAATGTATTATTGTGTACTTGAATAAAATATTTTATAAATCTTTAAAGAAACCATTAATGTTTAGTGCAGGAGATGAAATTCAAGGCTTGTTTTATGAACCATTGGCAGCGTATTTATGTGTTCGGTTTTGCATGATGATTTGTTATCCAGTAAAAATTAGGGCAGGAATTGGATATGGAGAATTAGCATTTGATAATGAAAATTGGAAATCAACCGAATTAGACGGTGAAGTATATCATAATGCTAGATATGCTATAGAAAGCTTTTCTGGTAAAAATAGTTTTGGAATTAGAATAAATACGAAAACAAAAAAGGATAAATATTTGAATGTAATGTTATACTCGTCACAGCTGCTTCAAAGACAACAATCGGTGAATGTACAAAATGTTAAATTAATTGCCGAATTATTATATCCAATTTTTGATGGAAACATTATGGTTTCGTACATTGAATTTAAAGACCAATTAAATTTTATATTAGAGATGAAAGCTAATATAGTACCTGTGCAGTCTTTGAGTTATGCAAGAATCGGAAGTTCTCCTAAGGGAGAATTGAAAAACAACATAGTTATTTCAAATGATATTGGTCAAGTATATTTTATGCCATTACGCAAACTTTTAGAGGATAGTAATATGTTAGTGGAAAATACATGGAAGAAGGGAATGTCTACAAAGATTTCAGAAATATTAGGAACTACACGTCAAAATATTGATAAACATATTCGCTTAGGAAATATAGATGAAAATAGAAAAATTGATTTTTCTGTTGCTTGTTGGCTGATTGAGGAGCTTGATAATGCATAATATGTTATTATTTATTATTTTCCATGTTGTTGGAGATTTTTATTTGCAAAGTGATGAAGTAGCAAAGAATAAAGAAAACTTAAACACTTTTATGCTGATACATTCAATTATTTATTCAATACCTTTTGTTTTACTTTTTATCTATTTTAAAATAAATGTATCCTTATTGATAATAATCACATTATCTCATCTGTTAATCGATGTTTGCTCAGTTAAACTGAAAAATAAATACAAAGAAAAAGAGTGCTTAATATTTTGCAGTGACCAGTTTATACATATATTCATTATTTATTTATGTTCGTCATATATGAATTTAACAATCATATTATCCAATATGGCTTTAATATCAATTTTAGCGATATTAATATTAGTGAAACCAACTGGCGTATTGATTTCATTGGCCTTTAAAGTTATCTTCAAAGAAGAGAAAAGTAATCATGAGTTAAAAATTGGTACGTATATAGGATATTTAGAGAGATTTATAATTTTTTTATTATGTATCTTTGATTCTATTTCTACCATAGGTTTTATTATTGCTGCAAAAACTTTAGTTAGATATAAGGATATCAATAATAATAAAAATCATTTTCAAGAAAAGTACTTAATAGGAACATTATTAAGTACAATTGGAGCTTTATGCTGCTTTGCACTCATTAAGTTTTTAAGCACTTAAAAAGGAAGACACACATCAATATATTCTTTTTCTATACATATTTTTATGTAACCTTCATATACTTCATCACTGTATGCGTTATAGAATAAAATATCCAGATTTAAATGGCTAATAAATTTGCAGTAACGCTGATTCACTTGCAAAACAGGAATTGATGGAACTTTATGTACAGTGTCTCATTTCTATCATTTCCTCGTTGGTTTACTCGTAATCCGATACAATTACATACAGGTACACTACACCTCACAGATAGGCACATATAAAAGACTAAATTTTCCGTGAAAACGATAAATTCAATGGTATATACTTTTTGAAACTTGCGAAAGTACGATAAATAAAGGTTTTTTGGAGGTTTCAATGATTTACTAAAGTCATACCATATATGAAGAATAAGTAGGATTTTATAAAATACAGCATTAGAAGGAGTGCTGTGCTTTTTTTGTCTAAGCTTAAAATGTCTAGCCTCAGACGAGGCAAGACGTCATAGACCTGACCAACGGTTACAAGTTGAGCGATTTAGATACGCTAGCCTCAGGGAGGCTAGACATTAAAATGCCAAAAATACCTACAGTAATAAACTTAATTTAAATCCACTAGCCTCAGGGAGGCTAGACGTTGTTTGAAGAAGGTTTTAAAAAGATGACAACTGATTTAAATCCACTAGCCTCAGGGAGGCTAGACCCCATCTATTTACGCTTCGCCAAATGGCTACCGTGGATTTAAATCCACTAGCCTCAGGGAGGCTAGACTATGCGGCGTTCCTGTACCGCAAACGCGCATCATCTATTTAAATCCACTAGCCTCAGGGAGGCTAGACCTTATTTTCCTAGATTCAAAATAAGATTTTTGAGCAATTTAAATCCACTAGCCTCAGGGAGGCTAGACCTCTAATCGCATTCCGTACATAATCATAATCCTTTATTTAAATCCACTAGCCTCAGGGAGGCTAGACTGGATGATGGACGCATGGTTCCAGACAAGAGCGATTTAAATCCACTAGCCTCAGGGAGGCTAGACAGTGAAAATTATTGCATTTTAAGACGTTTGTAACAAAATCATTTCTTTTCATAACTATTGAATGTTATGGACATGAAAAAGCTGTTACAAAATGCGATAAAACGCAATTTTAAGGCGCGAACCTCCCAAGGGTTTCATGTGAGCTTACGGTTCGCGCAAAATAATTCATATAAACAATACATCTTCTTCAACATTGAAGCTAGGCTTAACTCCTATATGTTCTACTTTATTTTTGTAATTGTTACCTAAATAGTAAAATCTTAAACTATCATGTTCTTTATCAATTAATCCAGTAAGCTTGTGTTTAACCTCTCTGCATTTCGCTTGATCCATAACACATTCAAAAACTGAATTTTGAACCCTTTGACCATAATTCACACATACTTTAGCAACGTTCCTTAATCTTTTTTTACCTGCGCTGTTTTGGGTGTTGACATCATAAGTTATTATAACAAGCATTTCTCATTACTTCCATAAAAACGGTGGATATTCAGGTAAATCACCACGAATTGTTCTAGCAAGTAATAGCGCCTGAACGTAAGGAACCAAACCCCACTCTATCTTTTGATCAAGGAATGGATGCTTTATCGTTTCCTGTTTTTTCTTTTGCCATGAAGACAGAACCGCTTTTCTAGTCGTATCATCCATATAAACAGCACCACTATCGGTTTTTGTAAATCCATCAGCAGTTACTATATTCATATTTATAAGTGATAAAACAAAACGATTAGCCAGGATTGAGCGTAATTCTTCCATTAAATCTAATGCTAAAGAGGTGCGTCCAGGAAGATCAGTATGTAAAAATCCAACATACGGATCTAAACCAACAGATTCAAGCGCTGATGTGACATCCTTTGCTAAAAGTGTATAGGTAAAGGAAAGAAGAGCATTAACATTATCTAGCGGAGGTCGTTTATTTCTACCATGAAAATAGAAATCATTTTTCTGTTGGAGAACTAAATCATCAAATACATGGAAGTAACAATTTGCTGCATTGCCTTCGATTCCTCTTAAAGAGTCTGCAGAATCCGCTTTTCTAGCTTCATTTGCAGATAATCTGATCGCTTCAGCTGCTGTTTCGATTTTTTCAACATCTATTCTCATACCATAATCTCGTTTGGCACGAAGTAATATATTTCTGGAATTGATTAGCTTTGCTGTTATCATGTTTTTTGCATATGCAAGACGTTTATCGCTTGATTCAGATATTCTGAATTGTTCTTTCCGCAACAGGACATTTCCACGTTCCTCTCCAACAACTCTAGCAAGAAATCTTCCATGCATTGTCATAAATGTTAACGATATTCCCATATCTGCACATTTACCCATAAGAGCAGGACTTGCGCCTGTAAAACCAAATCCAACAATCCCTTCAATGTTATGTAAGGGAAACCTCGACACAGATTTATCTTCTTTTGTGGCGATAATGTTTTCACCATCCAATGATAAATAGGTCCTAGGTGTTGTTATATACAATGTGTTCAAAAGTTTTTTCATATACCTTTGTCTCCTAAATATTTATCAAAGTATTCATCAACAGAAGGATTTTGATTCAGTTTAGGAAGACAGATATCTTTTAAAGAACATGCATTGCATTTTTTAGATATTTTTACTTTAGGAGTATATTGCTTTAAATACAGTTTATGCATTTCTTCACAAAATGCTTTGACTGTACTGCGCATGTCAGAAGAAAATAACACTTCAGTTCTTCGTCTTGTTTCTCCATAAAATAGATAGCCCTTTTCAATCTTACACAAAAGCATTTCTTCTAAACACATTGCCTGTGCACATAACTGTAAGTCATCAGCTTGATATTGTTTAGGCTCTCCTCTTTTATATTCAATAGGAACAGGGAGATAGCGCTTAGAATCTTTTGAAATAGAAATGCCTTCTTCTGATGGATGAAATTCTACAATATCACAATTACCACTAATACCCATAGTCCTTGAAAATACAGAGAGTCCTCTACGAATGAGTATTCCATTTCTTGTTTCAGAGAATGCACCATTATGTGCATTCTCATGAAAAATCTGACCATCTATCGTACGGTAATTCTCTGCCCACTGTTGTTCAATATGTATGAGTGCCCATTGACGGCGGCAAAACGCAAAATGTTGTATACCTGAAAGCATTAAAAATTCGTCTTCACTATATTCCATCATAAATTTCTGGTTCTAGACCTTCTAATGGAGATAACGTGATTGTGAAATCTTCAAAGCAATTTGGCGTATCCACATCATTTTTTACCTCAACCTTTAAAGAATTGTGTACTTTTGCTGAACTGTATTGCCCTGCTAAACAATTATGCTTCCACCAATATACCTTACAAACTTCCATGCTTCCTTCCGGTCTTGCACTGGAGGCATCATTCATGAACAGGGAACATAAAGCTTCTTTGATTTTCTCAGCATCCTCTTCACTGAAGCCTGTTTTTTCTGCCAGCTGGTGATTGATGCTTCCTTTACATACATATAAACCAAAATCAACACGGTGCTTCATTCCCATAGTGTCAGAGGAACGCTTTTCGGATGGCTCACTATTTACACTCTTTGTTATCTGCATATCGGTTGTTACAACTGGATTGATACTTTCTGCAGTTCTTATAGAAACAGGACCTCTTACACCTACAGAAACATTATTCGTTTTAAATGCGAAGACCTGCCCAAATGCTCTGACATCGGTCCATTGTTTACAGGCAGCTGCAGCATAAGCTTCACGATCCTTTAAAACTGCTTTTAATTCCTTATTATTGGAAGCACGTTCACTTAAGCTCTTGAAACCATCATTGCTTCTTTCATCAGACTGAACGAAGATATTTTCTCCCATATCCTGCAGACGGTTTCTGATTTTCCGTTTAATGCATACGTCAGATACTTCTCCAAATCCCTTAAAATCAATTCTAGGTTGATTGCCAGAAAGTGGATCACCATTCGGGTTAGCTTTGTTAACTGTGAAAATAACTGCGAAATCTACTTTGTTTGTAAATGCTGTCATGATTTAGACTCCTCCTTTTGTTTGTTTTTTTCTTTTCTTTCAGTATTGATTCGTTTGATTTCATTTCTCTGACAATCAAAACCAATGACAAAATATGCATTTAAGTTTTGGATGTGTTCTACAGCTTCTATATCCATTTCTGTATATAACTCTTCCATTAAGTCCTGTTTCATTGAAAGGAGATAATCACATTTTCTCCCTAGTTTCTCAACATAAGGTCTGATTTTTTTATCTAGCGTAGTAAGCGTTACAAACGGATGCTCTTGAAATGGTGCGTATAAACGCATTGCATTTGTTGGACGATCTTCCTTTTGAATGTTTAAAGCATATTGTTCAATTGCATCATATATTGCAAGAATTCTTCCTAATAAATAGGGGATATTTGATTTAGCTAATTTTTTGTTTTCCATAATATTCACACTCCAATTCACTCCTTCTCTATCGTAACAGTATTTTTTGAATACTGCACACAGTATACCGATACATTTATTCCAGTTATACTTCGTATTCGTTGACATGGTCTTTATCTGATTGTTAAGCCGAATGATAAAATCATCGGGAATGGTTTTCCCTTCAGAAATACATGGCAGTAAGCGTCCCATTTGCAGCGTCATTAACTGATCATCCACTTCAAAGAATGCACCACGTAATGTCCCATATGCACAAGAAACGATTTCTCTGGGAATTGGGGTCATTACATTGCTCATATGATCAGCTTTTGAGTATTGAGGCCAGCTACAATATGTAAACCAGTTCTGTAGATGTTTGTAGTATGTAGAAGCATCTATCTCCTGATAGTAGGTTATTGAAAATCTACCAATCGTAGCAGCGTCCATTGCCATGATAACGATGTTATCATTATGATCGCTGATATTCTTCCTATAACCGTCAATTGCTTTGTTTACACGTTGTGCGTAATCTTCTTCTGTATCTACTTTGTCCGGTAAAGCAGGAAATAAGCTTTCGTCTAATGCGAATGCCGTCATAATGTTATCACAGTGTGCATTCCATACCAAAATCGTTTGTCCATTTTGCTTATATGCCTGTTTTTGTATCAACCATCGCAAAGCATTATGAATTTTCTGAGATGTTTCATATCCAACGGAAATCGCTTCTTTTTTAGAAATGAACCTGCCGCGATATGTAAAACCGTTTGCATCATTAGTAGAAATTAACTTAGCTTTATCTTTTCCTTGACGAAGTTTAGCAGGATGTTTTTCTGTGCAATACATCATTTTACCAGTTATATAGCAGAGATCCTCGTCTGTATGTAAACTGGTATAGAATTTGTGGTAGGCATCGAATAGCATTTTGTCACACCATGGTTCAACAATTCGTTTTTGTTTACCTCTGATTTTAAAGCGGACAAAAGCTTCTGTTTGAACAACTGTTTTCTGGATTTTATATTTCTTATCCAATTGTTCTCCATCCAATTTTAAGATATCGCAGGAGATCAAGTCAGAGATGAGTGTACCTTGTTCAAGATATTGATAGATTGGTATAATGCTAGAGTGGGTGTAAGAAGAATCTATCCATTGTTTTAGAAGACTTTGGTGTGCAAGAACATGCGGATCATTTTGTTTGCCAGTGTATTTCGCATAATCTTTTGAGATATAAATTAGCTTATCGTGTAAAGGATGAGGCGTAATACCGCTTGATCTACTCGCTGAATCCTCAGTCACAGGAATGACAGTGACAGCATCATCATTAGGGATTTCTATTGCATGAATAAATTCTCCGTTTTCGTCCAAAACAACTTCGATCTGTGCTTTTGTAGTAAGATGGCTTAATGGTAATAACATCCCAGTTTCGCTTTCCTTGCCTACTTCACTCTGACATATATCATAGGTTTCTAGTAATTTACTCGCCCAACTCATGCAATTCACCTCCTTCCTCTTGTTCAACACTCTTAAAATTGATATCTTTTTCAAATCTCTTGATATCGCCGGTTCCTACAATACGCCTAATTGCACATTGTTCAGGGCGGATGAATGCAATAATACCTTTTTTCATGACTGGTGTCCAAAAAGTCGCAATCAGCTTGCCTTTTTCTTCTTCTCGTACCCATTCGTCTGGGTAGATAAATCCATGGACCATAGTACTGAAAGGCACTATGGTATGGTCATCATAAAAACTTTTTCCTTTACCAAATTCGCATGGTTCTACATACGCCTGACATTCACGCGTACCAAGAAATATATCTCTTCGTCCACCACGATTTACCATGCGCTTTGCGATTAACCAATGTTTATTCTCATTACGATCTTGTTCTAATTCTTCATGGTGTAGATTCCATTCAAAGTGTGCTTTTACCTGATATTCAACATCTGTTAAATAGGTGTAGTAGGAGAGAGTATTACCTCCGTGGTAATTGATTGGTCGAATACCTTGTGTTGTGAATTGAATCTCATTCATAATGCGAACTTCATCAATAAACCAGCTGATTGTCGGCTTAAAGTAAATACTTTTAACCACTCCCTTTAAGGCTTCATATGTTGGAATTTGATAAGAAAACTTTTCGCCTGATACACGATTGAGAGGATCTGAATAAAGAGCATATTTACTTTTTACGCAAAATGTGATTTCGTTTTTCTTTTCCATTTTTTTCACCTTCTTTCTTAGAAATTTATATATAACTCACTAGATATTCATTAGAGAGTTATAAGTCTAAAGAAATTTATAAAGAAGATAAGTTATAATAGTAATTAATCCACAAACGATTTTGAACATATGATTCATAAAAGTCTTATTAATTACCACATAGTTTTCTTCAGTTATACTGTTTTTCTGCTTTTTCATATTTATACCTCACTTGCTATTCATACTTATTATGCATCGATTTCTTTTCGTTGTCAATAAGTATTATCAATATAAGTGAAAACATAGTGTGCCTTTCTATTAACTTTTTGACATCTTCTTAATAATCCAATATAATATCTAGGTCAGCTAATGCTGTGGATCTAAATACTTAGATTGGCTAATAGTTATTAGTCAACGGGGGGTGCGTAAGCACCCTTTATTTAATATTGTCTAAACAAACATATCCTCTAACTCCTTCCTAACCTCCAACCCTGTATCCTCCTTATAAAATCCATCCTTTAATACCAGCATACCATTAAACTCAAGCTGATATATCATATCTTCCTCCATCAACTCCTTATACTTGTTTTCATAAACATTCACCATAAAGCGCTGTGCCTTATCGAGTAGTGCATACTTTTCTGCATTGCTAATGGAACTATTCAGCTGCTCAATTAGTTTCTCGCCATCTCCGTATGGAACCAAAACACCAATACTCTGAGAATCAATCATTTCAAATGCCATTCCTGCACTCTTTAATGCGTGCCCCAGACAAGGATGTGAGAGATTGTCAGAATCATTTATATTTCTTGCTCGCGATAATAGCTCAAATAAGGAAACTTTACGATTCTCAATCTTTGTTGAATATTCTGTATCCTGTCTACGATTAAATAAATAGGAATCATAATACTGACGTATGAAAGGGAGCGTTAAAAGCTCATCCATACGATTTCCCTCTTTGGAAGCATGTAGTTGTGATAATAAAATATTTGTTTCATTCTGTCCTTTTCTTACATCCTTAAGTTTTTCGATATGTTCTTCATTGGAATTGATGAGATAGACAGTCCCTAACTCTGAATTTTTACCATTTCTATTGCATCTGCCGGCAGCCTGAAGAATACTATCAAGTCCGCATAGGGAACGTATGACAACATCACAATCTATATCGACTCCTGCTTCGATCAGATTAGTCGCTATACACAACACAGTATCTTTTTGTTCCATATGCACTTTTAAATCCTCCAATGTAAGATGGCGATGCTCCGGACACATGCTAGTGGATAAATGATATAGATAAAGCCTGTCTATCTCATGATGCTGCTCACAAGCTCGATATAAATTTAGTGCCTCTGCTTTTGTATTGACAATCACCAGCATACTGCAGTCGGGCTGCAGCTTTTGAAATATAAAATCTGATAAATCATTCATTGAATAACCGCCCCTGCGACAGGCATCTTCTATATGGACACGCTTAAATTGTTCCTGCATTTCCTTTGTCTGTTTTACAATTTCAGATTCTGAAGCCAACTTGATAGGATAGGTGGTAGTTTCCAATAATGGCTGTGTTGCCGTACATAATACCACGGTGGTATTGCAATTATAAGCAAGAAAGTTCATCATTTCATTAAACATCGATATTGTGTGAACTGGTATTTTCTGAGCTTCATCTATAATGAGTACAGAGTCGGCTAACTGATGAAACCTGCGTACATCCGTTGTTCGATCTTTAAACATCACATCGAACAGACGAACTGCTGTCGTCAAAATTACGGGCTTATTCCAGGAGGAACTGTAGTAATCATAATCTGTATATTGAGATGGGATAATATTGGAATGATGCTCCAAAACAAGATCTTCATTGAAAAATTGCTTCATCACTTCCGCATTTTGTTCCAATATGGTCTTAAAGGGTGCAACATAAATGATATGCTTCGTATGGTATTTTTTCGCATGATGTAGAGCATAACGAAGTGATGCGAGCGTTTTACCTGAGCCAGTTGGACAGGACAGACGATAAATACCAGGAGAATGGCTGCTAAATGCTTTACACTGATCAGAGATACTGGCACGCAATTCATTGATTGGATTGAAAGAGGAATTTGCAGTTATCTCAGCTAAATGACTCTCAAGCTTATCTGTTGCTGCTTGCCATATAGTATCTTCTGTATAAACGATTGTTTGTGTGTGTTCCATGAAATTGCGAGTATCTTCACGATCTCCATGAATTAGTAAAGACATAAGAAGTCGTTGTAAAGCTCCAATATAAAAATAATAATCCTTCGCATCTTGAGCCGTTTTTTGCTTCATGAAATTTGCAAGATAGACCGAAAGTTCCTTATGCGCTGCACGGAAAAGATTTTCCAATTCCTCTGTGGAAATAAAGTCATTCATAAAGGTAGTAATGTGGTTCATGTCTAATGCTTTTTCCGGATAACACCGGCTGCGCAAGGCATTATCACCATGCACATTTATGAAATCACATAACCCATGATGAGAAACAATTGCATTTGCTAACATGAGTTTTACCAGACACTCACTCATATCACTGTAAGATCTGCACACCTCAAGCAGAATCTGCGCGCCGGCTGATGAATGATTAACCTTGGGAAGAAATATATTTTCCATTGCTGCTTTTGTTATGTACTTCTGAAATTCCTTGGAAGCCTTGCCGCAGTCATGCAAAAAAGCAGTCAGCTTCATGCAATTTGTCAGACCTCTTGCAGCTGCATATTCTTTCATCGCTGTAAAGGTATGTTCGCTGTGCTCCTGTAATGACTGCATTTCCTGATTGCTATTTATATGTGCCAATATGTTCATGCTCCCACCCCTGTCTATTCCATAATAGCGCTTACATGAAGGCGTGTCAATATCAATGTTTCATTGAATAAATTGATAACTAAGGTATAATGTAAGAGAATGGTAAAATAGCCTGTACTTATGGAGGTAATTAAATATGTTAATATACGAAGGGACAAAATATGATTTCAAAATGGATATGGACCTTGATAAAATACCTCATCTTTTAGAGGAAAAGCTTTATGAGCGTATGCACATCCATACGAGTAAAAATGAAGTAACCTCGTGGGAAAATTCACTTCAATATATGTACAAGGTATTGAATGATCCTACTATACCGGATACCTGCGGAGTAGCTATTGAATATAATATTCCAAAAACAAACAAGCGTGTGGATTTTATTATGTCTGGATATAATCATGATGGGAAGGCAAGTGCTATTATCATCGAGCTAAAGCAATGGGAGCGTGTGGAAACGGTATTCAACCGCGAGGATTTGATAAATACCGAGGTAATGACAGCACTGGGAAAAGGAGTGCATCGTGTTGTACATCCCTGTTATCAGGCCTGGTCCTATGTACAGCATATGAATGATTATATCGAAGAAGTAGGGAAAAAAGACATACAGCTGTACCCTTGTGCATATCTGCATAACTATGATTTAAAGAAAGAGCAAAATATCATAAATCCAATTTATAATACATGTATTGAGAAATCACCATTATTCACACAGGGAGAAATTCCTAGACTGCGGGAATTTATCAAAAAGCATTTAAAACAAGGGGATTGTAAGGAGGTGCTGTTTCTAATAGAGAATGGCAGAATTCGACCCTCCAAGAGCCTTCAGGACTGCATTTTTTCTATGCTGGATGGTAATCAGGAATTTACAATGCTAGATACACAGAAAGTGGTCTATGAAGAAATCCTTTATATGGCTAAATTGTGTCAAAAGGATAAAAGGAAACGGGTAATGATTGCAAAAGGCGGCTCAGGAACAGGGAAGTCCGTGATTGCTGTAAATGCGATGGTGAATCTGCTGAAGGAAGACATGTTTGGACAATATATAACAAAGAATGCGGCTCCACGCAACGTGTATATAGATAGACTTGCTGGTAAAATGAAGAAAAACAAAATCAAATCACTGTTCGCTGCACCGGATAAATTTTATCAGCAGCAACCAAATGATTATGATTTTTTGATTGTGGATGAAGCGCATAGATTACGAGAAAAATCAGGTATGTTTCAAAAAGGTGAAAACCAGATACAGGAGCTGATAAGTTCATCACTCTTTACCGTTTTCTTTATCGATCCCCATCAGCGTGTTCATTTTCGTGATTTTGGAAGTATCTCCGAGTTTCAAAAACAGGCACAGCTACAAAATGCAGAGGTTATACAATATGAATTACATTCACAGTTTCGCTGTAACGGATCGGATGGATATCTTGCCTGGATAAGAAATATGCTGCAGCTGGAAGAAACAGCAAATTTCAATTTCAAGGATATCAGCTTTGATTTTCGTGTCATTGATGATCCAAATGAATTAAGAGCTATGATTTGTGAAAAAAATGATGAATCAGGGAAAGCCAGAATATTGGCGGGATACTGCTGGGAGTGGGAAAAAGCCGGTAGAAGTGATCCGAATCACGATGACATTGTAATTGGTGATTTCAAAATGAGCTGGAATCTGGATGCTGGTGATCCATATGCAATAAGTCAGGGATCTGTTCATCAAGTAGGGTGCATTCATACTACACAGGGGCTTGAATTTGATTATGTAGGAGTTATTATTGGTGAAGATCTTCGTTATGAAAACAATGAGCTTGTGACTGACTACAGGCAAAGAGCGAAAACGGATTCTTCTGTAAAGGGGCTGAAAAAGCTGTATCGTGAGAATCCGGAGAAGGCAAAACATATTGAACGACAGATTATACTGAATACGTATTACACGTTGATGACAAGAGGGATGAAGGGGTGCTATATCTATTGCTGTGATTCAGAACTGCAAAAGTACATCAAAATGTCAATAGCAGATGCATAGTCAAAAAGGGTGAAGCAATTTCAAGCATCACCCTTTCTGATTCTTGATACTGTTTACTAACGGTCTTATCCTTTCTTCATTTCTGCTACAGTATCCTGTAAGCTATACCTGCAATGGCCCTCTCTTCCGACTACCGTTTCCGCAGCGTCCAGAGAGCTTTGTATCGCTTCCTCACAGGCTTCGATGCCAGCACGGAAAACCTTGTCAATCTGCTGCTCATGAAGAATAGTTTGCGATATAAATGAGCAATCAGCGGAATGAGGAATTTTATTTGCTGTGGAAAAGGCAATCGCAATATCGCCACTGCCATTTCCCAGATGTGAACCAAGGCGGGCGAGTGCCACCGGCATACGTTTGCATACACGCTTCAGCTGTCTATCGGACATAGGTATATCTGTTGCCAGGATTATTATAATACTGCCCTGCTCCACCTGTTCCTTCACAGAATCATGAAAGGATACGTTTTCCTTGATATAATCATTCTTTAATCCGAAATTAGATAAGACGAGAAGCCCCACCGTATATTCTTCTCCATTCAATTCCAGCACTCTTGACGCGGAACCGATACCTCCCTTCAATTCGAAGCAACTCATACCGCGACCTGCTCCCACAGCCCCAAGTGCAAAATCCTTACCTGCATCCGCAATCGCCTCATATACATTTGACTCCTGAATGCTGCATGCCCGTATATCATTCAGATATCCGTCATTGCATTCCCCAACCACTACATTCACAGTGCCGCTCGTCGTACCGATTTCCGGATGATCCTGCAGCATATAGCGCACCAATGCCTGCTGAACAGTCCCCACACACAGCGTATTTGTCAATGCGATCGGACTTTCCAGTACACCAAGCTCCTCCAACTGTATCAATCCGCCGGTCTTTCCAAAGCCATTGATCACATGGCATGAAGCTGTCAGCTTCTCACGAAAAATATCACCCTCTGTCGGCAGGATTACCGTAACACCGGTCTGTACGTTACCCGCCGCTATTGTTTTATGTCCGACACGGACGCCTTTAACATCCGTTATCTTATTTCTATAACCCTTTTTCATATACTCACCTCGCATTATAAGGATATCACATGCAGCATACTGTTTAACATTTATTTATGAAAAAGAATGAAACACACCGTCTTCTTATTTTTTCACCCCTCTATATCTATAGGCGAAGGGTAGAAAATATGCTATGATATAACAATACAGAAAGGGGAGATACCGATGCAGGAAAAGGGTATATTACAGGGAAATCTGACAAAGGCATTGCTGCGCATGGCTGTACCACTGTTCGTGCTGAATCTGGTCAACTCCCTCTACAATATCATTGATACCTTCTGGGTCGGACAGCTTGGTGAGCTTCAGGTTGGCGCCGTTTCGCTTGTCGGTCCTATTATGTGGTGTGCACAAAGTGTTGCCATGGGGCTTAGTGCGGCTGCGATTGCTTTACTATCCACACGGCTTGGGGCCAATCAAAAGGGGGACGCCTGTCGTTTCGCTACTGATCTTCTATACTTTGCGATAGGCTTTGCCATTGTACTGAGCATAGGAACACTGCTTCTTCTGCATCCGATTCTAAGCTGGCTGGATACCCCGAAGGAAATTTATGATGCCAGTTATCAATATCTGTTCGGAATTTCCTTTGACTATATCGGTCTTCTTATGCTGAACCTCTATATGGCAATGCGACAGAGTGCGGGGGACAGCCGATCCGGTGTAAAGCTGAATATGTGCGCTTCCCTGCTGAATGCTATTCTGGATCCGATATTCATTTTTGTTTTTCACTTCGGTATCCTTGGTGCTGCGATTGCCACGGTTGTATCCAAGCTGGTTATGGTACCGGTTGCATGGCGGCGTCTGCATGATAAAGCCTTTCCTGTACATATCGATTTTCGGGCATATCCGTTTCATGCAGCGGATGGTAAAATCATACTGAAGCTTTGTATACCTGCCGCAAGCGGTCAGTTTCTTGAAAATCTGGGCTTTGTCATCATGAACAAATATATCGTCTACTATGGTGCTGTTGCCATATCGGCATACGGTGTCGGCGCAAAAATGGTGACGCTTGCCTATATTCCCGTCATGTCGATCGGAGCTGTACTGGCAACCTTTGTCGGTCAGAATCTGGGGGCCGGCAATACAGAGCGTGCACGAAAGGCATTTCATACAGCGATGAAGCTGTCAACACTTTTCTCATCTACTCTGACCATTATCGGAATGCTCGTAATCACACCGTTTATACACTTGTTTGTACCAAACGCATCTACGCAGCTTATGGAGCTAACACAGGAATATGCATTCTTTGCCTTGCTGTGCGGTGTTTTCATGGGATGGTATATCAACCTGAATGATGGCGTGTTCAATGGCTCCGGTCATACGAATTATACCTTTATCTTATCCATGATGCGTCTTTGGGCATTCCGCATTCCGATGATTCTGCTGTTTCATCGCTTTACGAGCCTTGGCATTACAGGAATATGGCTGGCAATGCTGCTCAGCAATATCTTTGAATGTATACTGGCACAAGCCATTTATCTCAGACATCGCTGGGAGCACTCCGCGATTCTTACAGAAACAGAAAAGATACAGCCTTCAGAAGAAACTGTAAAAGAAATATAAAGGGCACCCATGCAACAGCAGGGTGCCTGATCTATATTACACAGCGCGATACTGCTGTGGGAAGTTATCGGATAAAGTTTTCCTCACGGTATCCCAGAAACAGGATACATGCGATAGCTTCTGCAATTTCTATGAATTTTTTCATGGTAGCGTCCCTCCTGTCTTACACCTATAGTATACCGGAAGCACTTTGCTTCGTCGTGTGAATTTACTTACACTTTGCTTACAATCCTGTTAGCTGATTGACAGGCTGATCGTTTATTTCGTTCTGTATAACGTCGCATACAGACAACATCATATTCTGATTTTATTGTTAAGCAAATACCAGTAATCATACTGTTCCTTACATCCTATATAAAATCCTGTGCATTTCATTCAGAATCAGAAAAGCAACATGAGTATCCGCAGCCATTCTCCTTTTACATAGCTGCTGTGGTTGTTGTTTCATTTGATTAAGGCTGAAAACAGGTAAGCGATAAAAAAGCGCCTCTTGGCGCCTATTGCAATGAAAAAGGAAAGATGTTAAATCAGATGTTCAGGCATGATATCCAAAGAATGCCAAACAGAGTGCAGTGCCAATCCAGCTCAACAGCTTTTTCATCTCCATCTCCTCCTTCTTTCTATCTGCATTATATCGTATGCACACTGGTTTGTCGTGTGTTTCTGCTTACAGCAAGATTACAGTTTTGTAATATTTCCTGCAGACTGTCTTTGCGTTTCCATACGTTATCCCGTATAATAGGTAGGAAAGCTGAAACATATAGGTGATAAACATGAAATTTGAAGATTATAAGCTGGATGCCTCCATCTGTGAGGCTCTGCATACACTGGGCTATCAAAGTCCGCTGCCGGTACAGGAGGCTGTCATACCGCTCATGCTGGAAAAGAAGGATATTCTGGTGAAATCCAGAACCGGAAGCGGAAAGACCGCATCCTTTGCGATACCTATCATACAGGACCTGATCTGGGAGGAACGCTCACCTCAGGCTTTGGTACTGAGTCCGACCAGAGAGCTTGCCCTGCAGATCAAGGGAGAATTTGATAACATCGGTGCCTATAAGCGCATTAAGACGGCTGCCGTATTCGGGAAGCAGCCCTTCCGTTTTCAGGCACAGGATGTAAAGCAGCGGACCCATGTTGTCGCAGGAACACCGGGAAGAGTGCTTGATCATCTGGAGCAGGGAACCCTTCGAACAGAAAAAATCCGCTATATCATTATCGATGAAGCGGATGAAATGCTGAATATGGGGTTTATTGAAACTGTCCAGAAGATATTCTTTCGTCTTCCAAAAAACGCGTCTGTCTGCATGTTCTCCGCAACACTGCCACAGGAAATACAGGAGCTTGCACATGACTTTCTGAAGCAGGCGGAAGTTGTGGAAATCGAGTCGCAGACCTCCGTCAGTGAGCAGATGCATCATTATGCATACCGTATGAAGGAACACGAAAAGCCGCAGGCACTGCTGAAGCTGTTATGCAGGGAGCTTCCCGAATCCTGTATCATCTTCGCAAAGACACAGGAGCATGTTCGCGAAATATGCCGTATGCTGTATGATAAGGGCATCAGTGTCGATCAGCTGCACGGCGGTATGCTGCAGGAGGACCGGCTGGAAAATATGAAGGACTTTCGTTTAGGGAAGCTTCGTATTTTAACCGCTACGGATGTTGCCGCAAGAGGCATTGATGTACAGGATGTTACGCATATTATCAATTACGATATGCCAAATAAAAAAGAGACCTACATACACCGTATCGGCCGTTCTGCAAGACTGGATCGAAGCGGTACCGCGATATCCTTTGTTTCACAATATGATGATTTCCGCCTTCAGGAGCTGGAAGAATATCTGGGGAATGCACTGGAGTTTCATGACAGCAGTGAGCTTGAAGCTGTTATTGCGGACGCTGAGACATTGAGAAAGCTGGGAACTCCGAAATCTCAAAAAGAGGAAAAAGGGAAAGAGCTGCGCAAGGATATGATGAAGCTGTATCTTGGCGGAGGGAAGACGAAGAAAATCCGACCCGGGGATATCGTTGGTGCCATTTGTGAAATAGAAGGGGTCTGCGGGGATGATATCGGCGTCATCCAGGTACAGGATCATCAGTCCTATGTGGATATACTGCATGGTAAGGGCTTGCAGGTGCTGCGTGCGCTGCGTCAGAAAACCATCAAGGGCAAAAAGCTGAAGGTGGAGCGCGCAAAGGAGTAGTCATACAGCTGTCACAAGTTGTAAGAAAATGTAAAAAGGTACTTCCGGATTCAAACCATACAGAGTATACTTATACTATAAGACACAGGAGGTATGATTATGCTTGATAAAAAAGTATCCGAATTGCTGAATGATCAGATTAACAAGGAGCTGTACTCCGCATATCTGTATCTTGATTTCTCTCTCTATTATCAGGAGCAGGGGCTGGATGGCTTTGCCAACTGGTACATGATTCAGACGCAGGAGGAACGCGATCATGCAATGCTGCTTCTGCAGTATTTGCAGAATAACGGGGAACACATCACACTGAAACAGGTGGATAAGCCGGATAAAGTATGCAGTGCCTTAAAGGATCCGCTGGAATTTGCGTTGGAGCATGAGCGCTATGTAACCAGCCTGATTCATACAATTTATGATGCTGCACATGAGGTGAAGGACTATCGCACGATGCAGTTTCTGGACTGGTTTGTAAAGGAACAGGGTGAGGAAGAAAAGAATGCAGAGGATATGGTGAAGAAATTCGAATTATTCGGCACAGATCCTAAGAGTCTGTACATGCTGGATAATGAAATGGCTGGCCGTGCATACAGCGCACCTTCTCTGGTATTATAAGAGAAACACACAGTTGTCTGTAAGAGATGATTCTTTTACAGACATTTTTGTATTCTTGCATGATGCCGCTCTATCTATTGGTGTTATGCCTGTTTTCTGTAATTATTCAGGCAAACTTTATTAAATTTGTATAAATTAAGCATAAGCTATTGACCGTTCCCCTGGGGACTGCTGTACAATAGCCTCAAACATGAGGTGATAGAATATGAGAATTCAGGAGATTGCGGATACAACCGGATTAAGTAAAAAAGCAATCAATCTGTATGAGAAAAAGGGATTGCTGCAGGTTATACGGGATGAGAACGGCTATCGCTGTTACACACAGGAGCATGTCCGTATTCTAATGCGGATAAAAATATTGCGAAGAATGGATGTTTCGCTTGCGGATATCGAACAACTGCTGCAGGAGAAAAATATGCAGCTGCTGGATATGCAGAAGGAACAGCTGGAGAAAAAGCTTGCGCAGTGTGAGCTGCAAAATCTTTATATGCAAAGAATTGCAGCCTTACTGGAGGAAGAACATACAGAGCTGCTTCAGTCTGCGGATCAGGAAATGGAGGAAGCATGGGAAGAGGTTCAGGAACTGCAGCCCGATAAGCGCAATGTTTCTTCATTTATTGTTGTGGAGGTCATGCTTGCGACGCTTCTGCTTGATAATGGAAATATGTTATATGCCGTGATTGGTGCCGTGCTGCTAGTTCATGTGTTTTATGTTATTGGGAAAGCTTCCTCCTGTCTGGAAAGTCCACTGGACTATTTGCTTTATATGGGGATACGGAGGATACGTGCCCTGTATGCAAAAAGGAGAGTGTGCAATGAAACAGATCACACTGAATAAGGTAGGCTATGCCTATGATACGGAATGGATTTTAGAGGATTTGAACCTGACGATACAGCAGGGAGACGGGTGTATACTGCTGACCGGGAAAAACGGAGCAGGAAAGAGTACACTGTTAAATGTGGTCTGCGGATTTCTGCCGCCGGATTACGGGAACCTTTCACGAGGTGGAATGACAATTGGATATCTGCCATATGAACATCCTCTGTATCGCCATTTAACCGTATTGGAAAATCTGCGATATTTTTACCGCTGCTTTCATGGCAAAAATCTGGATGTGCAGGACGCAGCTGTACAGGAGGTTCTGCAGGCACTGTCGATTGATTATCTAAACCAGCGCATGGACCAGTGCAGCTCCGGACAGGAACAGAAGGCGGGTATTGCCTGTATTCTGCTCAGCAATGCGGATATGATTATCATGGATGAGCCGTTTGTTGCCATAGATGCGAAAAGCAGTGAAGGTCTGTGTGAGCTGATTTCAAAAAAGTGTGAGAACACGGTATTCCTGATTACCAGTCATACCTCATCCGGCATTTTGCCTGTTGTGAATCGGCTGCTGGCACTGGATGGTCACCATCTGGTTCTGGATACGAAAGACCATAGGAAAATCATGCAATATTTCCAGCCGGAGGAGGATGCTGTATGATTCGCTATGAGCTGCTTCGTATGCTTCGCAACCGAAAATGGAAGTATCTGATTCCTGCCGCTTTGCTTGCCTATATCTACATCAGTGGGGTAAGCAGCTTTACGGTGACAGAGGGCAGTATATATCAGGATCAGCAGATACAGGCTGCAGCATGCTTGGCGTCCTTTCTGTTTCTCAGCATTGTTTATCAGATTGCATGGGAAGAAGAACCACCGCTTTCCTGGCAGGTGCTTCTGGCTTTTCCCCTTACCTGCCGTAAAAGCTATCTCTGCAAATTGTGTATACTATTGCTGTTCCAGCTTCCTGCCGCTGCTATCGGTATTGGTGTTTATGCAGTGATACAGAAAACAATCGCATCGCCTTTTCTCACCTTTCTGCTCTGTATACAGCTGCTGTATCTGACAGGCTTTCTTTATGGCTGCTATAAAACCTCACAGGGCTATCTGGCAGCCATGGGGACCATCACGATTATCAATGTTACGAAGCGACTTGTTCCTGTTTTTATCATCTTCTGTATGTTGAATGGTAAAGCGTGGAGTGCGGCGTTTGCCATTCTGTGGCCGTTGATATTGCTGTTCTGTCTGAGTGTCATCATCGGATTATGGATTCTCCTTCCGGTATGCATGCGGCGTAAGCTGCATCAGGAAATGGTTTTGAGCAAGCTGTTTCCCAATCTGAAATTCACTCCGGGACAGCTGATGCTGATGCAATACCGGAAGGGTGCAGATCGGCTTTTGCAATTTATCTTTCGCAAATGTGACACACACAGCAGTTCCTACTGGAAGAGGTGCGCTGTTATTGAGGTAAGCATAAAGTTGCATGCCTTCTCTTTTGCATTGCTTCTCTTTTTCCTGGCATGGTTCATGATAAGCCTGAATTTACTGATACTGATGGCAGCTGTGATATGTCTGCTTCATGTAATATACTGTCTTTGCTTGGAAAGCAGAACAATGCATGCTGTCTGCATAAAGGATACCGGGCATATGCAGAGAAAGAGGAGCTGAACTACACACAATAGCGGGAGTAGGTATAATGTGTTAACTGTAATCAGCTCCTGCTTTGTGCAATAGATTCAACCGTCAAAATCCATGACCGTATTATTGTCAATTTCCGGTTCTTATTTACCTTGTTTTTCATCAAAGACAAAAGGATCAGTTTCATCCTTTGTGATGCACTGATTCCTTTTTGCTCTCATGATGATACGGACTGTCCATTTAAAAAGAATTGATGGCACTGTTTTTCGTATAGAAAACACTGCATGTAAAACAGCCCAAGAAATAAAACCAGACAGGGATATTCTATGGTTAATCATATTGCTGAAAATGATGAATCCTGTCTGTCAGGTCTATTTTGTTATCCCGACGGCTATACTGCTGTGAAATAAACAAGCCTCGATATTGCACGCTCTCATTTCTTCCCTTGTTTATATGATCTTTTATATAACGGTTTTCCTTATGATATGTCCGCATAGCATAAGGGCGGTGTACTTTCGTCATTCTCCTGCTGCTTCTGTATTGACATCCACTATTATTTTAGCTATGATATACATGTGTTAGTTAAACGTTTACGTAAAGGGGGTGTCGATGTGGAACAGCATAAATATAATATTATTGATATCGCACGTCTGGCGCAGGTGTCCACCGCCACAGTTTCCCGTGTGCTGCATGAAAAGGGCGGTTATTCCAAGGAAACGGAGACCCGTGTGCGCAGAGTCATTGCGGAATGCGGTTTTCAGCTTAATAAAAATGCACAGGGCTTGCGGACGCAGAAAAGCAGGAATATCGGTGTTATCGTGCCGGATATCACCAATGAATTTTTTGCGAGAATCATCCGTTACCTGGAACTGTTCTTTCTCAAACATCAGTATTCTGTTTTGATATGTGATTCCCATGAGGATATTGAAATCGAACAGCTGCATATCCGCAATCTGAAGGAGCAGCAGGTAGAGGGTATCATTTATATCTCAGGAAGGAATGCAAATCCGATACAGGAATCCGCATTTTCCATACCGATCGTCTATATTGACCGAAAGCCGGAGGATGTGCACATCTTTGTACATTCCGATAATCGGCAGGGAGGATATCTTGCTGCCAGAGAATTGATCGAAAAGCAGTGCCGCAGCATTCTGTTTTTAAGAGATCAGAAGAAAGCGTCAACGATTCGGCAGAGAAGAAGCGGCTACCTGGAAGCGCTGGAAGAAGCGGGGATAGCGTTTCAGGAATCCTGGGAAATCATGACGAAAAGCGATTATGCCAGTGTATTCAAAACAGTCACTAACCTGCTTATGCAGAAAGGCTGCTTCTTTGACGGCGTGTTTGCGACCAATGACAATATGGCACTGGCCTGTCTGCACGCATTGCATGCACAGCATATTCAGGTTCCCGATCAGGTGAAAATCGTCGGCTTTGACAATGTCTCCATTTCACAGTTCTGTCACCCGGCACTGACTACGATTACACAAAATACAGAGCTGATGGCGGAGGCGGCAGGAGACGCGCTGTTGAAGCGGATTCATCATGAGCTGGATAAGCAGGAATTTATCATACCGGTTTCTCTTTGTGTAAGGGAATCAACCTGAGCTCACGTAGGTGAGCTTTAAAAAAAGAGGATACGTAAACGTTTACTTAAAGGAGGATATACGTATGAAGCCTATGTTCAGTCCGTCTCTCATGTGTATGGATTTATTGAAAATCAGAGAACAGATTCAAATTCTGAATATGCATGCGGATTTTTATCATATTGACATTATGGATGGTCATTTCGTAAAGAATATTACATTATCTCCGGATTTTGTCAAAGCAGTAGCCCGCGTCAGCAGGGTACCGCTGGACTGTCATTTAATGGTGACGCATCCGGATGACTATATCGCCATGCTTGCCCAGGCAGGAGCCACCTTTCTTTCGCCGCATGCAGAAACTATCAACACGGATGCCTTTCGTATTCTTCATAAGATTCATGAGCTTGGATGCAGGACCGGTATTGTTTTGAACCCGGCAACTCCCCTGTCCTATATCCGGCATTATCTTCATTTACTTGACAAAATCACCATTATGGTTGTTGATCCGGGCTTTGCCGGACAGGCTTTTATTCGCGAAATGCTGGATAAGATAAAAGAAGCGAAGGCGCTTAAGCTGCAGCATGGCTATCGGTATCTAATCGAAGTGGATGGCTCCTGCAATGCAGCAACCTTTCAGGAGCTGCGTCAGGCAGGGGTGGAAGTATTCATCGTGGGAAATTCCGGTCTGTTTCAGCTGGACGATAATTTGCATGCGGCATGGGAAAAAATGCTTGCGCAGTTTCATGGGGAAATAGATAAAACTCAGCATTTGCGAAAACAGCCATAGAGGCAGACTGTCATAAAGTCTGCATGCAGGCAAAATAAGCAGAGGCATCCATGTAAAATGGGAGCTTCTGCTTACTCTGTAGTATCATTTATAAAGTCATTTACAGCTTCGTCTTGCACAGATATGTATGTTGTGAAAAATGAATGAGTGCTGCTGTCATATATACAGCATCATGACAGCAGCACCTTTCCATAGCCATCTATAAGCATGTTTTTTTCTGATATCCATACATATCTCTATCGCTGCGGAAACTGAAAATCCTGCAATGCCGTATTCATAAAATCATGAAACGGCTTCATTGCCTGAAACAGGGTGCAGGCCAGTGTGAGAAACTTCTCGCGGTCTTCCACCTCATTATCCATGAGCGGATATTCAAGACACCAGCTTTTGTGGCAGAGATAGGAAGCCATGCTGTGGTCGGGATCATACCCCTTGGGAACACGCTTCAGCTTTGTCCCTGTAATTGTGAAGTGATCCTTAAACGAAGGAGCTTCGATAATGGCGGAAAACTCTTCCGGCTTTGCGGCAATCGCATCACGCATCATGGCTGTTGCGTCCTTGAACATATCTGCGAACAATCCTCCTCCCAGAAAGCTTTGATTATCCGGCATTAGATGAACATAATATCCAACCGGTATGGGAAGCTTCCCCTTTGCGGAAATATGTGCGCGAAATGCAGGCAGATACGGAGTTTTATCCTTACTGAAACGGGTGTCGCGCACCTGCTTGAAGGTCAGCTCTTTTGGCGAAAAGCCGCTTATAGAGGGGTCAAAGCGTGCTATGCGTTCCATCAGATCCTGTAAAAGCTCCTCGAACTCAGCTTCTGCTTCCTTCCGCAGCTCCTTGTGACTTTGAAACCAGTCCCGCTGGTTGTTTTTCTGTAGCTGGCGCAAGTATTCCATCATAATAGACATATCAGGCCGCCTCCTTTGCATTCTGTACCTTTTTCATGACCTCTGAATCCACCAGCTCCCTTAACAGCTGTTTGGCGTCCATTGTACAGCGAAAGGCAGGCAGCTGATCGAAGCTGTCCATAATCTCCTCCAGCTCCTCCATATGATCACAGAATTCATTCAGAATCCGCTTATCCAGTGTTTTCAGTCTGCTGTATTCCAGATTCTGCGGCTCAAGACGGTGTGTCATAACTGCGTAGGGAATCCGCTTATCACACTGACAGAATTCATTGGATACTGCTCCGCAATAGGTGCTTAAAAAAGAAGCCATGCGCTTTCTTGCCCGAGATAAGCGCTGCCGGTATGCTTCCGGAGTCATATCCAGAATTTCTGCGGCACTTTTGCTGTCAATGTGAAACATAGTCCCGAGAATGTAAATGCAGCGATCCTGCGGCTTCAGGCATTGCAGCATGACATTGGTACAGGAGAGCTTCAGCTCTCTTGCGGCCTCCTCCCTCGTACATCCCGTCAGGGCTTCTTCTTCATCCGGTACATAGCTTGCCCGCAGATCATTTGCATAAAAATCAAAATCCAGGGGATGCGCTGCGAACATGCTTCTTTTTACATCCATCAGATAATTCACAGCGATACGATACACCCAGGTTTGAAATCTGCTTTCTTTGCGAAAGGTGGAAATACTGGTCATAACCTTAATGAGGATTTCCTGAGCGGCATCCTGTGCATCCGCTATGGTTCCCAGCATACGCAGTGACAGATTGAATACCATATCCTGTATTTCTGTCAGAACCTCCTCCAGTGCAAGGCGATCCCCCTGAACCGCCTGATCAATTCGTTTGTTTAATTCCTCCTGCTGCATAATATCAGCCTCCTTTACTCTTCCTATAATTAGACGGAAGTGTGTGCACATTGTGACAAATTCTTACTCTTAGTGTAAAAGTATTCTGGAGAATGTCAAGCAGTCCATAGTCACATCTTATATCAGCCATACAATACAGGTTATAAAATTACGTAGTTTAAAGAGAATCGGCTGCTTTATACAGATATAGAAGAATAGCCGGCATAGATATTGGAGTCGATAATCTGACAGCAATTGCGTTTACGAGTGGACACCGTCCTGTGCTGATAAAAGGAAATGAAATAAAAGCAGTCAATCAATACTATAACAAACAGATCGCACATTACCGCTCACTGCTAAGAACTGGAAAGAAGGATAGCAAAGGGATCCATCAAACAAAACGAATGAAACGGATCAGCGAAAAGCGAAATCGACGTGTAAAGGATATCCTGCACAAAGCATCAAGAAAAATAATAGATCTATGTGTGGAGGAAGGAATTGAAGTTATCGTCGTAGGAAATAATGCGGGTTGGAAGAAGCGTATCCATATGGGGAAGAAGAACAATCAGACATTTGTGCAGATACCGTTTCATACGCTGATCGAAATGATCAAATACAAAGGAGAAGCGGCAGGAATCAGAGTCGTGGTCTGTGAAGAAGCAATACAATCGAAGGCTAGTTCCATTGACGAGGATCAAATACCAGTCTATGGAAACGATGTAACGCATACCTTCACAGGGAAAAGAATCAAGCGAGGATTGTATAGAAGCAAAAACGGCATTCTAATGAATGCCGATATCAACGGAGCAAGCAATATCATACGAAAAGTATATCCATGTATGCCAAAGCGAGAGCGATGGAGTAGAGGTACGGTGAACGTACCAGTTACGTGTATCTGAACACGAACAAAAGTTTTGATGAATGTGTAAGCATTCATTAGAAGCCGCTTGCTCTTTAGCTGGCGGTAGTTCACGCACTCAGCTTATGCTTTGTCACAAAGCTGATCGTCTGGATGATGACCATCAGAGACAGAAAGCTGAATACGGAGATCAATGCATTCTGTGTAATCACACCGGAGGCAATCACAACAGAGCCATCCAGGAAGAACAGAATCACACTGACCTTTAGGAATTTAAAAACATACTGAATCAACAGCGCTATGACATCCGTACCTCCGGTTGCACAGGCGTGGTTTAAGGCGATACCGATGGCAGCCCCAACCAGCAGTCCCCCGAGAAGACCGGCAACCGCCAATTCCAGAAGCGGATGGATATCCAGAAGGAACTGTGTTGTATGAATAGAGGGAATCAATTTCATAAACAGCGGTGTTGCCAGTGTAATATACAACGTTTTGATACCAAAGCTTTTCCCCAGTACGATGGTGGATAAGATCAGCAGCGGTATGGAGATACAAAGAGACATCGTGGAAACCGGAATACCGAATACGGTGGAGCAAACCAGGGAAAGCCCGGTAATACCCCCCGGTGCCAGTCCGGTCGAGGTGAAGAAGAAATTAACCGCAACAGCGGTAATGGCAGCAGCAAACGTGATCCATCCGTAATCCTTCACCAGTGTCAGGATGGAGCTTTCTTTAAAAGAACTCTCAGCGGGAGAGTTCTTTGTATTATTCAAGACCGTATTTTTCTGCTGCTGCATCGATTGCGGCTCTGCATTTCTTCACACCAGCTGCTGCTCCATCTGGATCCTTGAAAATTGCACTGGACAGAACGATGACATCCGGATTGCATTCAATCAGCTTGTCCATATTATCGGCACGAAGACCACCGTCAACCGCCAGCTCACATTTTGGATTTTTCTCGTCAATCATCTTGCGTGCACGCTGTACAAGATCAATGGCACTCTTTCTCCATCCCCAGTTGTCTTTTCCATCGGTTTCATCTACACCGTGTGTTACGATGTGCAAACGGTCAATATCATAAATGCTTTCCTCAACGAAGCATAACGGTGTATAGCAGCCCAGTGTCAGACCAACCTTGATGTGGCGTTCACGGCACCAGTTGATGATATAAGCCAGCTGTGCGCCGATAAAGTGCTCCGCAGGAATGATCAGCATATCTGCTCCCGCCTCGTCAATCTGTTCGATGAACATTCTGTCCATACTAACTGTATAAATATGACATTCGATCGGCTTGTCTGTCTCCGGACGAATGCCCGCGATAATCTGATGACCACCCATCAGCTTCATGTTTTGAAGATCGTGCATGTCAGCTGCGTCAGAGTGAATATAGTCAACTCCGGCATCACTGACTTCCTTAACCAGATCCGCAATTCTTCCATAATTAACGTGTGCAAGACCAGCTGCAATTTTGATATGTTTCATAAGTAAGTTCCTCCTTCTTTTCGCACCCTTATTGTACGCTACTTCGCTGAACTTCCGCAATCGCAGGATGTGGAAACGCCATCCGTATCAATAAGGCAATTTATAAACATTGCTGTAAGAAATTACCACATAGAAAAGGCTGCGAAAATAACAGTGAAATGATTGTAATACATGCAGGAAACAGGTAAGATATACTTGTAATAAATATTTCATCAGGAGGTATGACATATGTTCGGATTTAGAAAGAAAGAAAAGAGCAGGGAGGAGCTTCTTGCTGTTGTGGACGGAACACTGATTCCGATTGAAGATGTAAAGGATCCTGTATTTTCTCAGAAGATGATGGGAGACGGCTTTGCCATCGCTTCTACAGGTGATACCGTATATGCATGTGCCGATGCAGATATAACCATGCTGTTTCCCAGCAACCATGCAGTCGGTCTTACTTTGAAAAACGGTATGGAAATTCTGATTCATGTCGGAATCGATACGGTAAACGAAAACGGAAACGGCTTCACCTGTCTGTGTGAGCAGGGGAAGCACGTGAAAAAAGGTGAGCCGCTGTTGAAAATGGATCGTGAATATCTGTTATCAAAGGGATATGATCTGAGTGTTATCGTCATTTTCACAAATAAAGACAGCTATGCGGAATTCCGCAGAGAGGAGCCTGTCGAAGTTAAGGGTGGAGAAAGCGTCGCAGTAACCTATACACTGCCATAAAAGCGTGGCGGCTTGAAGACGGTAACGCTTCAGGGGACATAAAAAGGGAAGTATGATTTTATTGTATATCAATAGAATCACAGCTTCCCGATTTTCATTTACACAGATAGTGTTATTCAACAGCTGTACAGCCCTTGTGCTGTATTCCATTTAGCGTTTACAGGGCTTTTTCGTTTCATCGGAAATGCACCTGAAAACAGAGGATATCGTTTCTGTGCTTCCTATGCATAAGCTCCTGCGGGCAAGGGAATATGATTTATTCCTGTGCTGCCGATTTAAAATTATAAGGATCGTTTTTCACCTTGTAATATTCGCGAATCACATCCTTTAGGCGCAGAATGTCGTAGTCATGCAGCAGGGAGTTGACCTGCAGTATGGTGACATCTGTATGCAGATTGAGCTCCAGTGTGCTGATGATCAGATCAATATCACTGATATCGCACTCATAAATGGAAAAGAAGGTTTCCTGGGAGATGATGTCGATTTCCGGTATCTGGACACTGAGTTTTCTACGCAGCAGATTTCCGGCTCCCACACCGCCGTGAGCAACCAGTATGGTTTTCAGCGGCTGCTTCATATTTTCCAAAGAGGCTGCCAAGTGTAAGGCGAGAAAGCCGACCTCATCGTCACTCACATTACAGTGGAAATGCTCTTCTATAACGGAAACGCTGTTTCTTGCCACCTGAAAGGTACGTTCATAAAGCGTATGTATTTCCTGCATCAACGGGTTTTCATTGGGGATGCCGTGACGAAAACGGATAATGGCAGGACACAGGTGGTCATATACAGACTGGCGCAGTGCTTCATCCCGGTCAAAGGGCAGATGCAGCTGTTCGCTCCAGGAGGTAAGCAGAGCATCACTCAGCATACGCGCTTCCTGTTGTTCCTGTTCACTGAGATCGCGGCTGTTTTGCAGGGCGAGAAAATAGACCTGCAGATAGCGTATTTCCACATCCGGAATCTGTAGCCGGTAATGATTGGCCAGCCGGTCGCACAGCTCGCGTGCTTCTTTATAGAACGGTTCCTTTCGCAAATCCTCGATGAAGGAAGTCGAAAGATGGACAATATGGCGATCCTGAATGCGCAGATAGGTGACAAATGCTCGCAGCAGGACAAGCACCATGGAGGGAAAGGTCAGGGAATTGATATACGGATTGCCCCAGCGGAGAATACAGCCGGTAAAGTCCTTGACCTCGTCATCGGTAACCTCCAGCCCGGGAAATACATAGGAGCCGTCACAGCGGTAATCATCCCGCCGTATGATATCAATAAACATCTGATAGCCATTGTCACGCAGCATCAGCTCCAGCAGAAAATTACGTATATTCTTTTCCTTGCCTTCCATACTGATTCCGTTGTTGTTCTTGCGATGCAATGCGATTTTGAAGGTTTCCAGATCCTTTGTCAAGGAGAGAATGTCCTTGTGAATGGTGGCACGGGATACAAACAGCTGTTCACTCAGCTCATAGATGCGGCAGCTGTCAAAGGCACTCAGCTGCATCCCGATAAAAATTTTACGTGCCTGTGGGGAATAATCGGCAAGCGTTTTATTTTTCTCCCGTACACTTTCCAATACGTGCAGCTTGTCCTTGACTTTACCGTCAATACGGATACCGACGCCGGTTTTTTTAATCAGCTTGAGGTTGTTTTCCTCGAGATACTGATCCACGATCTGGAGGTCATTGCGAATCGTCTTGTTGGATACGGCAAGCTCTTCGGAGATTTTATCAATCGTGATATAGGAGTCCTGCTTCAACAGAACATCCACAATTTTCATGATTCGTTTATTCATAAGCGTGCACCCTCGCTTTCACTTGCAACTATACGTGTGAAACGCTGTTCTGTCAAGAATGACAGCGGCAATTTCATGTGGAATTTATAACCATATAAGGAGGTATAACATAATGAAAACTATCTATGATACAGGAAAAAGAACGAGTGAGCTGCTACAGGATTTAAAGCAGCTGGTGGAAATTCCGTCCGTCCGTGATGAACGCACTGCAGGTGCATCTGCCCCGTTTGGCAAAGAGATACGAAATGCAATGGATGTCTTCCTGCAGATTGCTCAGCGGGAGGGCTTTAGCGTCCATGATTTTGACGGCTATGCTGTAGATGCCCGACTTGGTGAGGGAGATGATTATATCGGCGTGCTGGCTCATCTGGATGTGGTGGAAGCAGGAGAACGCTCTCACTGGCACGGCGATCCCTTTCAAATGCAGGAGATAGACGGTATGCTGTACGGCCGGGGAGTCAATGATGACAAGGGACCGCTGCTGGCAGCTTTATATGCAATGGCCCGTATCAGGCAGGAAGGCCGTACACTGTATCATCCGATCCGCCTCATTGCCGGAGGGGCTGAAGAAACAACATGGGAATGCATGGAGCATTATTTCAAGCATAACCCGCAACCAATCTGCGGCTTTTCCCCGGATGGCAATTTTCCTATTGTCAATGGAGAAAAGGGGATTTTGCAGGTACGCTTCCTGCTGAATGCAGATTCGGATATCAGCCTGCACTGCAAGGAGCGTCTGCATATCGTCTGTGATGATTTACAGGTGATTGTTCCCAAGGGCAGTGATGTCAGCTTTGTTGAGCGTACCAATCTGATTGAGGTTATGCAAGATGGCATAAAAATCACCTATCGTGGTGTACGTGCACTTTCCCGCAATCCGCAGCGCGGGGATAATGCTATTTTCAAATTTGTTAAGGATTTTCACGGACACCTCGATCAAGCAAGCTCTCTGTATCCGATGGTGAATATGATATACGAGAATTTTCTTGATGATTTTTACGGTAAGAAAAGCGGTTTGTATCATGAGGATGCTGCCATGGGCTGCGGCTCTGTTTGTTTGATGTCGCTGAATACGCAGGATGGACAGCTGGAGCTGTGTGTCGATGTGCGTTATGTGCGGTCAACGGATGAGCAAAGCCTTCTTCATACTTTACGCAAAACGGCACAGCATTATGGCTGTGAGCTTGAGGTTTTACGCCATAAGCGTCTGCTCTATGTTGCAGAGGACAGCACTTTGATTCAGAGTCTGAAAACAGCATATCACAGGGTTATGAAGGAAGATGCTGCGGTGTTTACCAAGGGGGGAGCCTCCTATGCCCGCGTTCTGGATCACGGGGTGGCATTTGGTGCGACCTTTCCTGATGAGGATCCCCGCCCTCATATGCCGAACGAATGTATGCCTGTGAAGTCGCTGTTAAAAGCGAGTGACATCTACTATGAGGCACTTGTGGAACTGGCATGTACAAAGAGGTGATGAAAAATTACCACAATAATAATGAATTACCGTAATTCATTGCATTCTTTTTCAAATTGGCGGACATGCTAAAATGAAAGCGTAAACAAAGGAGGAACAAGCTATGAAAAATATTCAGGCAAAACTTCAGACATTTGCCGGGGCAATGATGGTTCCAATCATCCTGCTTGTGCTCGTTGGTTTCTTCGTGGGTATCGGTAGTGCATTTACAAACTACATCCTGCCGGAAGGAAACATCCTGTACAATCTGTTCACCATGATCACCAATCTGGGATTCATGTTTATGAACAATCTGCAGCTATGGTTCGCCGTGGCAATTGCCTTCACTCTTGCCAAGAAGGAGAAAGGATGGGCAGCATTTGCGGGACTGATCTTATTCTTCTGCTTTATGAGAGGAATTGAAGGCTGGGCTGCGCTGGAAGGATGGACCGCTGAAACCACGACTGTTGACGCACTGGTAAAAAGCGGTTATACACAGCAGGCTGCCTTGAACTTCAATGCTTTATGGTCAAGCTCTTTGGGGATTTATTCATACAACATGGGAATCTTCTCCGGTATTGTTACCGGTCTGATTGCTGCAGGACTGCACAACAAATTCGTTGATACAAAGCTGCCGGCAATGTTCGGATTCTTCGCAGGAACAAAATTCGTTATTATTATGGTCGCTCTTGCTTCTATTCCACTGGCAATCGCATTCTATTATGTATGGCCGTATGTCGCAGGTGCTCTGCAGAGTATCACCGGCTTCATCCGTACAAGTGGTCTGCTGGGAACCTTCGTGTTCGGTACACTGGATAAGATGCTGCTGCCATTCGGTATTCACCATCTGATTGCATTCCCGATCGAATATACAAAGGTCGGCGGTACGATGATGATCGACGGTGTGATGTATGAGGGTGTTAAAAACATTATCAACGGTCAGGCTGCAAGCGCAAGTGCAACCGGCTATATCACAAGAAACTTCACCAACGGACGTCTGCTGTTCCAGCTGGCTGGTCTGCCGGGTGCCGCGTTTGCTATGTATCGCTGTGCAAAACCGGAAAATAAGAAGAAGGTAGCATCACTGCTGGTGCCGTCTGTCTTCACGCTGGCAATGGTTGGTATTTCAGAACCGATTGAGTATACCTTCCTGTTTGTTGCACCTGCACTGTACTGGCTGGTATACGCTCCATTGTGCGGTCTGTGCTATGTCGCAGCGGAAATCACAAATATTTCCATCAATGGAACTGCGCTGTTCTTCATGATTCCAAACCTGTTCCAGCCGCAGAAGGTACATGCCATGAGCGCATTGTGGCTGCTTCCTGTAACCTTTATCGTATACTACTTTGCATTCAAATTCGCAATTACAAAATTCAACCTCAAAACACCTGGTCGTGATGACGAGGGTGAAATCAAGCTGATGAGCAAAAAAGAATACAATGAAATCAAAAACAGCGGTAAGGATGAAGCGAACGTCTCTTCCGCACCTGAGGATGCACTGGAGGTTCGTATTATTGAAGCTCTTGGGGGAGCGGACAATATTGAAACCGTAACCTGCTGTGCCAGCCGTCTTCGTGTTACAGTCAAGGATGATTCCCTGATTGCACCGGATACAAGCTGGAAAAATTATCTGGAGGCTATCGGCGTTGTACGCGGAAAGAACTCTGTTCAGGTAATATATGGTGTTCGTGTCGTAAATATTACAACAAAAGTAAAGGATTATCTGCATTTAGACTAACCATAATAGAGGAGATGAGAAAATGGCAACCATTGCAGGAGGAGTCAGTATGAAAAGAAGAGATCTTATCCGACAGAAAAACAAGCTCGCAAAAACAGGCGGTTTCCGTTATATCCGGTATGCGAAGTATGCGTGTGTTGCCATGGTCGTATTGTTTCTGGTATATGTAGGCGGTCTGTCAAACCTGAGCGGTAAATCCTACGAAGAGCTGATCAGTAAAAGTCCGATCGTGATTACCGGCTTTATGATCTGTACGGCCAATCTGTATGTCTGGTATGTACTGAAGCATTTTCTGAAGGATCTTGCGGTTCCTCAGCATGTGGAAAGCATACGTGTAAATCTGCTGCTGATGACGATTGGACAATTCATTCTGATGAACTTCATCTCGGCAGTCCTGATGATGCTATCACTGAGAAAATATTTCCAGTGGAATACCTTTTCTGTAAAGAATGCACTGAAGGAAATAAGAAAAGAAGGACAGCTGTCTGTACTGATTGTAACAGCACTTGTACTGATACTCTTCATCTCTCTCGTATTTGGTATCTATTTCTCTATTCGTTAGCTGTACAGCGGTTCCTGGTGATGTGGGAGCCGCTGTTTTTCAATTTGTGATAACGCTTATACAGCGCTTGTTTAAGAAAGCGAGTGAATGAATTTCTTACGATACAAAAACGAAATGGCAGAGCACTGCAGATGGCTGCCATGAAACAACTGTAGTTAAAGTATTCTGCTTCACAAATATTTGAAGAGATGCTGCATGCGATCCTCATCTGATTGATGTGTGGGATTTGAAGCAGGCATATCCTGTATCTGATATTCAGGCAGAAAATGGAAGAAAAAAATACTGTTACAATACATGGGGGCTTCTGCGTAATTCAGGAGCTGTAGATTTTTTTGAATATACATAAAATGGGCTGAAGTGAAAAGTTAAATTCCACTTTCAAAAGGCGAATAAAAAATGTGGAACTTTCTTCTACAAAAGTCTATACAGAGCATAAATATAGCGTTAGAAAGGGTTTCAAATAGGTAGAAGTAAGTAA
>OLIH01000196.1_pt1 | contig 56848 bp, 44 predicted proteins | sample 1609721 | NCBI WGS metagenome assembly OLIH01 (sample SAMEA4350157, study PRJEB24818) | metagenome | biome: human; feature: gut; material: faeces | place: Denmark | collected 2013-09
GCCCTGGCCTATGTGTTCTCCGGGCGGGATTCGGCGGAGCTGTGGGGCTGTAAGGATCCGGGCAGCGGGCCGTGGATTGAGCTGCTGTACCGGCAGGAGCTGGCCACCCTCCAGGAGTGGTTCGGGGCCTGCGCCTGGGAGCGGGTGGACGCGGCGGAGGAGGCGCCGTGGGATGACAGCGCGGTGCCGCCCTACGGCAGCTATACGATGCGCCTGCTGAGCGACGGCGATATCATACTCCACTGGAACAGCCCCTATGTGGCGGTCTATTTGGACGGCGAGGGCCAGATCTGGCGCTGTACCAGCGGCTATGACCAGCTCTACCGCAGTCTGGCGGAGCGCTGGGCGTGGAAGGTGGCGCAGGGCACGCCGGGGTATTTTTCCGCCCTGACCGATGAGGACGGCCCCGCCCTGCTTGCCGGGGCGGAGGGGGACAGGCCCTTGCCCGACCCCGGTGCGGTGGAGGCGGCCATGGAGGCTCTGACCTGGACGCCGGTGGAGCCCGCCCCGGCGGAGGAGCCGGAGGGCGTTACCGTCACCGACGCCTCCGGATACTACCGCATGACCTTCTGCCCTGGGAATCTGGTCTACTACTACATGGATGACTATTGGAATTTCTGGTTCCAGGGGACGGGAGAGGCTGAGCTCTACCCGCTCCTGCTGGAGCAGACGGCATAGACGTAAAAGCGCCGGGCGGCCTTGGCCGCCCGGCGTTTTATCTATTTGTCCTGTTTTGTTTGTCCGCCATGCGCTCCACCGCCCGGACGGTGAGGGTATCCCCGTCCACGGTGAAGCGGATGTTGACCCCGGCGAAGTCCAGCCCGTATACCCGCTCCGGATCGTGCTGGTAGGGGGGGCGGGGGTCGCGGGAGAGCACGCCGGTGAGGGCGGCCCGCTTGTCCGCGGGCACCCGCTCCAGCAGCTCCGGCGGGAAGTCCACCGCCAGGGTGGCCCCGCCGCCGCTGCCGGTAAAGCCGCCGCTGGCCTCCGGGCGGCAGTCGGCGTAGGGGATGTAGGGCTTGATGTCCAGAATGGGAGTGCCGTCCATCAGATCGGCCCCGGAGACCTCCAGCACATGACCCAGCTCCGGCTCTCTCCGGATGCCCTCCAGCCGCACGCAGGACAGGCCGATGGGGTTGGGCCGGAAGGGCGAGCGGGTGGCGAACACCCCCATGCGGGTGTTGCCCCCCAGCCGGGGGGGCCGCACCGTGGGAGACCACTTGTCCCGCACGGCCTCGGAGAACTGCCAGATGAGCCAGAGGTGGGAGAAGTCCTCCAGCCCCCGCAGCGCGTCGGGGTTGCGGTATTCCGGCTCAAAGACCACGGTGGCCCGCAGCTCCTCCACCAGGCCGCTCTGGCGGGGGATGCCGAACTTGGTGGGAAAGTCGCTGCGGATGGTGGCGATGATTTCCATGGGGATCATGGCTTGTCCTCCTGTCTGCGCCGGGCCCTCTCCAGGGCGGCGGCCACCGGCTGGGAGGGGGCGGAACGGTTGTTGGCCGCCAGAATGGCGGAGATCTGGCCGGCTACCTGCTCTACCTCGGTCTTGAAGGCGGAGGCCGACAGCCGCAGGGCCCCGTGGCCCAGGATGATGAGCTGCTCGGCCCCGTCGGAGGTGGCCACCCGCACCCGGTGGTGCCTCCCGATCTCGTAGGTGGCCCGCTCAATGTAGGTGTCCGCCGTCTCGGCCTCCTTGGTGTAGACCACGTAGATGTTGTGGTACTTCGTCACGTCCTGGACGCTGCGGGGCACCCTGTAGGCGTCGAACACCAGAATGACGATATTCTGCTTGAAGCCCTGGTAGTTGCTGAGCACCTCCATGAGCATCTGCCGGGCGGCGTCCAGGTTGTCCCGGGCCACCGCCTTCAGCTCCTCCCAGGCGAAGATGAGGTTATAGCCGTCCGCCAGCAGGTATTCCGGCCCCTTCTTCTGGGCCTGGATGGAGTACTTCCGGTCGTCCAGGCTGGTGCGGGCGGGCTTGGGCTGGGGGCGGAAGGCGCCCCGCTCCACCTTGCCGTAGGTGCGCTCGAAGATGGCCTGGAGCTCCTTGTCCTGCTCCAGGGAGGCGGCGTAGGACACGCTGCGGGGCCGGACGGGGGCGGCCTCCTCCGGCGGGGGCGGCTCCGCCCCCAGGCGCAGGCCACTGTCCACATGGGCGTGGGCCTTGACCTCGCTCCACTTCACATTGTAGCCCGCCCCGTGGGCGCAGAACACCGAGTCCGCCGGATTGTCCACGTCCCGCTCCGGGTCGTAGCCCAGGGCGGCGACCACCTCGCCGGCGTTGTGGCAGGGGGCGTAGCCGCCGGCGGTGCAGCTCAGCCGCCCCCGGCCCCGGGTGTAGGCGGCCACCTCCCGGCCATAGTCCCGCGGGCCGGCCACCGGGGCGGAGCCGGTGAGCACGCTCAGCGCCCCGGCGGTCTCCGGCGTGCCGGCCTGCCCGCCCATGCGCTGGAGGTCGGACAGAGCCCGGCCCACCTGCTCCGGGGGCAGCTCCAGCCGGAAGTCGTACCACGGCTCCAGCAGGATGCTCTCCGCCTCCATGAGGCCCTGGCGCACCGCCCGGTAGGTGGCCTGCCGGAAGTCGCCTCCCTCGGTGTGCTTGAGGTGGGCCCGCCCCGCCACCAGGGTGATGCGCACATCGGTGATGGGGGAGCCGGTGAGCACCCCCAGGTGGGGCTTCTCCGCCAGATGGGTGAGCACCAGCCGCTGCCAGTTCCCGTCCAGCATGTCCTGGGGGCAGGCGGCGGCCAGCTCCAGGCCGCTCCCCCGGGGGAGCGGCTCCAGCAGCAGGTGAACCTCGGCATAGTGGCGCAGGGGCTCGTAGTGGCCCACGCCCTCCACCGGGGCGGCGATGGTCTCCCGGTAGACGATGCCGCCGGGGCCGAAGGTGATCGCCAGGCCGAAGCGCTGGGCCGCCAGCGCCTGGAGAATCTCCAGCTGAACCTCCCCCATGAGCTGGATGTGGATCTCCCGCAGCCGCTCGTTCCACACGAGGTGGAGCTGGGGATCCTCCTCCTCCAGCAGGCGGAGCTTGCCCAGGGCGGCGTGGGGATCCTGCCCCTCGGGGAGGAGCACCTGGTAGGTGAGCACCGGCTCCAGGGCGGGGGGCAGGGCCTCCGCCTCTGCCCCAAGGCCCTCCCCGGCGGCGGTGCGGCTCAGGCCGGTGACGGCCACCACGCTTCCCGCTTGGGCCTCGTCCACGGTCTGGAACCTGGACCCCGAGTAGACGCGCAGTTGGTCGGCCTTCTCGGTCCAGCCGGGGCCGGAGAGGGCCTCCTTCACCCGCAGGGCGCCGCCGGTGAGCTTCATCCACGTCAGGCGGTTCCCCTGGTTGTCCCGGGAAATTTTGAACACTCGGGCGGCAAAATCGGGGCCATACCGGGGCCGGGGGGCGTACGCCACCAGCCCCTGGAGGAATTCGGCCACCCCCTCCAGCTTCAGGGCGGAGCCGAACCAGCAGGGGAAGAGCTTCCGCCGGGCGATAAGGGCGGTGAGGGTATCGCCGTCCAGCGCCCCGTCCTCCAGATAGCGCTCCAGCGCGTCCTCGCCGCAGAGGGCGGCCGCCTCGTCCCGCTCCGCCGCCGGGGCGGTGAAGTCCACGCACCCCTCGTCCAGCCCGGCTTTCAGCCCCGCCAGCAGGGCGGCCTTGTCCGCCCCCGCCAGATCCATCTTGTTGACAAACAGGAAGGTGGGCACGCCGTAGCGCTCCAGCAGCCGCCAGAGGGTGTGGGTGTGGCCCTGCACGCCGTCGGTGCCGCTGATGACCAGGATGGCGCAGTCCAGCACCTGGAGGGTGCGCTCCATCTCGCTGGAAAAGTCCGCGTGACCCGGCGTGTCCAGCAGGGTGAGCTCCGCCCCGTCCACAGGGAGCACCGCTTGCTTGGAAAAGATAGTAATGCCCCGGGCGCGCTCCATAGGGTCGGTGTCCAGAAAGGCGTCCTGGTGATCCACCCGCCCCAGCTTTTTCAGGCGCCCGCAGGTATAGAGCAGCCCCTCGCTGAGAGTGGTTTTCCCCGCGTCCACATGGGCCAGAATGCCTACAACCAGTTTGTCCATAGCTGCCGTCCTTTACGGTGTGATACTATAGTATAGCACGTCCGGGGCGGACGGGGCAACAAACTTCATGGGCTTAAAGCGCGCCACGCGCCCAGGCAAACGCCGGTGCGCATGCAGCTTTTGCGCATGTGGGCCGTCCCGGCCCACGGGCTGTTGCGTTCATGGCCGCGCCGCTGAAAGCGGCACACGGCCCTTGTTGCTATGCAAAAGCATAGCAACAAAAAGGGCCCCGAAGGGCCCTCTGAAGGGGAAATCAGCCCTTGGCCCCCGCGCTCATATAGGAGCCGTACAGCGGGGTGGGCAGGCCAAAGCCGCCGGCCACAGGCAGAATCTCGCCGGTGATGAAGGCGGCCCGGTCGCTGGCCAGGAAGGCGACGGCATCAGCGATGTCCTCCGGGCGGCCGGGGCGGTTGAGGGGGACGTTTTTCAGGAAGAGCTCCAGGAAGGCCTGGGACATGTTGTTCAGCGCGGCGTCGGTGGCGGTGAAGCCGGGGAGCACCGCGTTGCACCGCACCCCCTGCCGGGCATACTGCACGGCGATGTCCTTGGTGAGGAAGTGGATGGCCGCCTTGCTGACGCCATAGGCCGTGCGGCTCAGATCGGGGTAGAGGCCGCCCACGGAGCCGATGTTGATGATGGAGCCGCCGCCGTTTTTGGCCATGAGGGGCACCGCCGCCTTGCTGGGCAGATACACGCTCTTGAGGTTGGTGTTGACGATGCGGAAGAAGTCCTCTGAGGGGCCGTTCACCACGTCCAGGTCGGTCTTGACGTCGGTGGAGCCGAAGTTGTTCACCAGAATGTCCAGCCGGCCCTCCTTGGCCGCCACCTCGTCCACCATGCCGGAAAAGCTCTCCTCCCGGGAGGCGTCAAAGAAGACCACCCCGGCCCGCCCGCCGGCGGCAATCAGCTCGTCGGCGATCTGCTGTCCGGCCTCCAGGCGGCGGACCCCGAGATAGACCGCGGCCCCCTGGGCGGCCAGCGCCTTGGCGCAGGCCAGGCCGATGCCGCGGGTGGAGGAGGAGACCAGAGCGACCTTGTTTTCGAGTTCTTTCATACTTATTCTCCTTTTTAAACTATTAAGTATAGATATAATACTATAATAGCACTATAGACCTGCATTGACAAGCATTATTTTTGCTCCATGCAACAAAAGAGGCGGCTCAGGGGTATTAAGGGCAGAAAGGAGGGAACGCCATGGAACAGCAGGAGGTGTGCGCGGCCGTGGAGCAATATGGCTCTACGGTGTACCGCTTGGCGTTGGCCCAGACTCATAGCCAGGCCGACGCAGACGATGTATATCAGGAGGTGTTTCTCCGCTATGTGCGCGCTGCTCCGGCTTTTGCCACCGAAGAGCACCGGAAAGCGTGGCTGCTGCGGGTGACAATCAACTGCTGTAAAAAGCTGCAAGGCTCCTTCTGGCGGAAACACACGGTAGCTCTGTCAGAGGCCATTCCAGCCCGAACCGAGGGAGAGGGGGAGCTGTTGGAGCTACTGGAGGCTCTGCCGGAGAAATACCGGGCCGTAGTTCATCTATGCTACTACGAGGGGTATTCGACCGAGGAGATTGCGGCCCTTCTGGGGCGCAAGCCAGCCACTGTCCGCAGCCAGCTGGCCCGGGGGCGGGCTTTGCTGCGGGACGTTTGGAAAGGAGCGGAAGACGTATGACGGAACAGGACTATCGGAGGCTTTTTGAGCGGGTAGAACCGGCACCCGCTCTAGTGGAGCGGACACTGTCGGCGGCGGGTGCGCGCCCCCGGCGGCGGCATCCGGTGCGGCGGGCGGCGGCCCTCGTAGTGGCCGGAGCTCTGTTGGCCGGGTTGAGCGCCTCCTTTGCAGCAGTAAAACCTGTGAGCCCCAATGTGGTCACACTGGAGACGTGGACGGCCTCTGGCCTGGGAGTGCCAATTGGGGAATCGGACTCTGATCTGGGGTGGACAGTGTCAGTGGACGGGGTTGCCAGCGACCGATGGTACGCCTACATCCTGTGCACGCTCTCACGGGATGACGGGAATGCTATGACGGCTGGGCATTATGGCTTTGGACAGTTCGACTTTGGACTGGAGAGCAGTTTGGACTGGAGCGCGTCAATTCAATGGCTGGAGGACAGTGATCCCGCCGACAACCAAGTTCCCTTCGCCATTTATCTCAACAATCAGGACAGCTGGGATATGACGGGCACAACCATTCATCTAACTCTGAATGGATTGTCCACCACCAGCCGGGCAGAGAGCTGGGCCCTGCTGGCCATGGGCGGCGGCCAGTGGGAGCTGGAGTTTCCCCTCCCGGCGGAGAGTCAGGTTCAGGAATTCACGCCAGATCTTGAGTTCCAGGTTGGAGACAAGACCGCCATACTAGAGACGGTACACTGTACTCCCCTGGAGATGTGGGCTGCTTTTACCAGTCAGGATGGGGCATTTGCCCGGTTCAACCCCACTCTAGAGGACTTTGATCGCGCATGGTGTGATGAAAATACGCCCATTTTTGTCTTGACCGACGGTACAGAGTGGGCCGCAGATGGCTGGGGAGGAGGTCAAGGGGATGGAGGCTATTGGTATAATAGCTATAGATGCGAGGACAAGAGACCCTTGAATCCCGCCGATGTTGTGGGCCTGCGCATCGGGGAGAATGTGTATCCTTTGACATTGGAGTAAAGAAGCGACAGGGAGGCCCCGGGAACCGGAAGGTTCCCGGGGCCTCCTGCTGTACTGCCTTTACAGGCGCTCAAAGATACCTGCCGCGCCCATGCCGCCGCCGATGCACATGGTGACCATGCCGTACCGGCCGCCGGTGCGCTCCAGATAGCTTAAGGCCTTACAGGTGAGCATGGCGCCGGTGGCGCCCAGGGGGTGGCCCAGGGCCATGGCGCCGCCCCAGGGGTTGACCCTGGCCGGGTCCATGCCCAGGGTGCGGATGACCGCCAGGGCCTGGGAGGCAAAGGCCTCGTTGAGCTCAATGGTGTCCATCTGCTCCAGGGTAAGGCCGGCCTTTCTGAGCGCCTTGGGCACCGCCTCGATGGGGCCGACGCCCATGACCTCCGCAGGCACGCCGCCGGTGGCAAAGGAGACAAAGCGGGCCAGGGGCTTCACGCCCAGCTCTGCGGCTTTTTCCTCCGACATGAGCACCACGAAGCCGGCACCGTCGGTCATCTGGGAGGAGGTGGCTGCGGTGACGGAGCCGTTTTCCAGGAAGCAGGGCTTCAGCCCGGCCAGCGTCTCCGCAGTGGTGCCGGGGCGGATGCCCTCGTCCCGGCAGACCACCACCTCGCCGCCGTCGGGGCCGGGGACGGTGATGGGGATGATCTGTCCGTCAAAGCAGCCGCCGGCCTGGGCCTGGGCGGCCCGGCGGTGGCTCTCAACGGCCATGGCGTCCATATCGGCCCGGCTGATGCCCCACTGGCGGGCCACATTTTCCGCCGTGATGCCCATGGTGGTGTATACCTCGGGGCGGTGCTCCGCCAGCCAGGGGTCGGCATCCTCCGCGCCCACCAGCATGGGAACCAGAGACATGGACTCCACGCCGCCGGCGATGACCACGTCCTCCTCCCCGCAGCGGATGGCGTTGGCGGCGGTGGCGATGGTCTGCAGGCCGGAGGAGCAGTAGCGGTTGACGGTCTGGGCGGTGACGCAGTCGGGCAGCCCGGCCCGCTGGACAATCAGCCGGGCCATATTGCCGCCCTGGACACCGAAGGGCATGGCGCAGCCCATGATCACGTCGCCGATGTCCTCCGGCCGGAGCTGGGGTACTCTGGCCAGCACACCCAGAAGGGTCTGGGCGCCATACTCCACGGGGTGGAGCTGGGCAAAGGAGCCCTTGCGGGCCTTGCAGTAGGGGGTGCGGCCGAAGGCGACAACCACGGCCTGTCTCAGTTGTGTCTGCATGGTAATGTTCCTCTCCTCAGTCTGTCTATTTTAATTGGTATTGTTCCATTTTTTCGTAGAGCACTGTGCGGGAGATGTCCAGAAGCGCGGCGGCCTTGACCCGGTTTCCCCCGGCGGCGGCCAGGGCGTCCCGAATAAGCTCCCGCTCAAAGGCCTGGCGGGCGGGGCGCAGCTTGAAGTCCCCCGGCCCGGTGAGCTGGCGCCGCCGCCGGGCCTGCATCCGCTGCTCCAGTTGGCGGAAGTCCCGCCGCCGCAGGATGGGGGAGTCAGCCGCGTTCATGGCGCTCTCCACCGCGTTCTGCAGCTCGCGGACGTTGCCCGGCCAGTCGTAATCCATCAGCAGGTCCATGGCGCCGGGGGCCACCCCCTCGATGACCATGCCGAGCTGGTAGTTGAGCCGGTGGATAAAGTTGTCCACAAGCAGGGGCAGATCCTCCTTCCGCTCCCGCAGGGTGGGGGCCTGGATGCGGATGACGTTGAGGCGGTAATAGAGGTCGCTGCGGAATTGTCCCGCCTCCACCAGCGTCTCCAGCGGGATATTGGAGGCGGCGATCACCCGCACGTCGATGGGAATGCTCTTCTCCCCGCCCACCGGGTCGATCTCCATCTCCTGAAGTACCCGGAGAAACTTGGGCTGCATGGTGGCGGTGAGCAGGTTGACCTCGTCGAGAAAAATGGAGCCGCCGCTGGCGAGCTGAAAGCGGCCGATGCGGCCCTTCCGGGCCGCGCCGGTGAAGGCGCCGGCGGCGTAGCCGAAGAACTCGGACTCCATCAGCTCGGCCGGAATCGCGGAGCAGTTGACCCGCACAAAGTTGGCCGCCTTGCGGGCGCTCATGGCGTGGATAGAGTGGGCGATGAGCTCCTTGCCGCTGCCCGTCTCCCCCTCAATGAGCACCGTGGAGGTGGAGCGGGCGGCCTGGACGATCTGCTCCTTCAGGCGGAGGACCGAGGCGCTTTCGCCGATGATGTTGTCCAGTCCGTAGCGTGCGCCCCGCTCCCGGGACAGCTCCTGCTGGTAGAACTCCACCTTGCTGGACAGCTCGCCGATGCGCCGGGTCAGGTTCTGAGCGTCCTCCATACCCTGGACGATGACATAGAGAAACAGCCCGCACAGCTTCCCATCCCGGTCAAAGCGGGGAAAATAGGAGGTAAAGGCGGGGCCGTTGGCGTTGACGGCCTTGGCAAAGACCGGCTTGCCCGTGTGGAAGACCTCGGTGGCGTGGGTGTCGGGCACCATTTCCCAAACCTTCCGGCCGATGGCCTCCTGTGCGGTGTGGCCGGTGTAGCGCTCCCAGCCCGGGCTGACATAGGTGTAGACGCCGTCCTGGTCCAGAACCGCCATGGCGGCCAGACCCTCGATAAATTCCAGCATGGTGCTCGGATCAATGTGGTTTTCCAATGCGGCTTCCTCCACTCATACACGGTACGGAATGTATTAACGATAGCAAGCTGCGCGCCGTTTTACAATGGTTAATTTCACCGAAAATGAATCTTTTTGTTTAGTTGATGCGGAGAAAATGGGTTTTTGCAAAAAATTGAGTCACAAAAAACGCCAGAAAACGTCCAAAATTGTTTGCGAAATGTACGGAAAACAAAACATGTAAGGAAATCAATACATGAGGCTTAAAACATAAGAACAGAGGGGGATTGCCAAAAGACAGCTCAAAATAAAATATTCAAATGTACGGATTACCGAACAGTGTTTGGGCGCCTGGATGTCAATGAAAATAACCGCTTTTTCTTACAGTTGCAACGGCTTGCAGAGTGTTAGACAGACTTGGCACAGAAATTGCTATCTTATGAGACGCAAGCAACGGCCACCGGCCGAATCAAAAGGAGTGTAACCACTATGAAAATCATTGACCTGTCTATTCCCATTGAAGACGGACTGCCCAGTGATCCCCCGATCCAGATTCCCAAGATTCAGTATTGCAACCACAAGGACACCGCGGAGCAGATGGCTGGCTTCTTTAAGGGCTGCACCGTTGAGGATCTGCCGGAGGGCAACGGCTGGGGAATCGAGTTCCTGCAGGTGTGCACCCATTCCGGAACCCATGTGGATGCCCCCTACCACTATTACCCCACCATGAACGGCGGTGAGCGGGCCTGGACCATTGACGAGGTGCCTCTGGACTGGTTTGTGGGCGACGGCGTGGTGATGGACTTCCACGACAAGCCCGATGGATACAAGATCACCGCCAAGGATGTGGAGGAGTACTTCCAGAAGATCAACTACACCCTCAAGCCCGGCGATATTGTCTTCCTGCGCACCGACGCCGATGACCGCTGGGGCAAGCCTGAGTACTTGGTTGCGGGCGCGGGCATGAGCTATGAGGCCACTATGTGGCTGCTGGAGCGCGGCGTGCGTGTGGTGGGCACCGACGGCTGGAGCTGGGATGTGCCCCTGCCCTTCGAGGGGGAGGAGTTTGAAAAGAACCACGATGCCTCCATTATCTGGGAGGCCCACCGGGTGGGCCGCGACAAGGCCTACTGCCACATCGAAAAGCTGACCAACCTGGATCAGCTCCCTGTCACCGGCTTTAAGGTAAGCTGCTTCCCGGTAAGCATCAAGGCCGCCTCCGCCGGCTGGGCCCGTGTGGTGGCCTTCGTGGAGTAACCCTTTTGTTGTGTCAGTGTAAACAACCATACATATGAAAGAGAGGGACAAACGTGGGTAACGTCATATTTGTCGTCATATTTGTCATTTTCTGCGCGTTTCTATTGGGCGCAGGCCTGATCAGCAAGCGGTGGGTCAAGGAGTCCTCCGACTTCGTGCTGGCCGGCCGTGAGATTTCCACCCCCATCAACGTGGTGGGCGTCATTGCTATCGGCTTTGCCGGCACCACGGTCACACTGGCCCCCGGCTTCACGATTCAGTACGGCCTGCTGGGCGGCCTGGGTTGGGGTGTCATCTACTCGGTGTGCGGCCTGCTGATCTTCGGCCTGCTGTACTCCAACTTTGTCCGCCGCAGCGGCGCCCAGACCCTGCCCGAGTTTCTGGAGATGCGCTACGACGGGCACACCCGTTCCGTAGTGGCCATCACCTCCGTTATCGGCATGTGCGGCATTATGGCCAATAACGTGGTGTCCAGTGTGGACAACATTGCGGCCTTCACCGGCTGGAACCGCCTGGCCATTACCGCTATTATCTTCGCTGTCATCATCGTGTTTACCTTTGTCTCCGGCCTGTGGGCCACCACCATCACCGACCTGTTCCAGGTGCTCATCGGCGTGATTGTGGTGCCCGCCACCTTCTTCATCCTGGCCGGACGATTCGGCTGGCTGGACGCCATCAGCGCCAACTGGGGTGCCGGCGACTTCATGAGCCAGGGCTTTGTGGGGGCGCTGCCCGGCATGAAGCTGACCTACCCCTCGGTGTTTAACTTCATTATCTGCTTCGCCGTAGCCCTGGTTTGGGGCAACAACTACTACTGGATGAAGGTCGCCAACTGCCGCAGTGAGAAGGTGGCCCGCCGCTCCTTCGTGGCCGCTGCCATCATCCTGATTGTGGTGTTCATGGTGCCCCTGTGCTTCATCGGCGGCTACATGGGCGCGTTCTATCCCGAGCAGCTCACCCTCAACGGCGGTACCGTGGCTCCTACCGGCACCTACGGCTATGTGGCCAAGACCTTCGTGTCTCTGTTTGGCTCCCTGGTGGTTATCAGCGCCGTGGCGGCATCCATCTCTACCGCCTCCACCTCCGCCCTGGGCGCCTCCGCTGTGGCCAACCGCGATATCTACCAGCGCCTGATCAACCCCAAGGCTGACGCAAAGAAGAGCCTGAAGATGTCCAAGATCATCATGCTGCTCATCGGCGTGGTCACCTTCGTGCTCTGCCAGTTCCCCGGCGGCCCCACCTACCTGTTCGCCTTTGCCAACTGCTGGCTGGTGCCCCCCGCCATTTTGCTGGGCCTGGGCGCCATCTGGCCCCGGTTTAACGGCCGCGGCGCCCTGTGGGGCGCGGTGTGCGGCATGGCCACCATGGCTGTGTTCACCCTGCTGGACCTGACCAAGGTGTTCTCCATCAACAGCTATGTGTATCTGGCCACCCTGGGCCTGGTGGTCACCCTGGTGGTGGCGGTGATCGCCTCCCTGTTCGGCCAGCCCAAGTATTACGGCCGCCCCGGCTGGGAGCGGGTGCCCACCGCCTCCAACCGTAAGGAGGTCAAGCTGGGCGAGTTGGAAAAGCAGATTCTGGAGATGCTGCGCATCGGCCACTGCTACATGTCCGACCTGACCGACGCCCTGGGGGTGGACTCCAAGACCTCCGGCGCCGCCGTGGAGAACCTGGATCAGGGCGGCTACCTGGTCCGTGCCGGCATGAGCGGCTCCAAGTTCTACACCTTTACCATCACCGAGAAGGGGCTGGCGGCCCTGCCCGCCCTCAGCGGGAAGGAGGCCGAGATGGCAGAGGAGTTCCTGAACCCCCTGTATGTCCAGCTCCTGAAGGTGGTCAAGGAGAACCCCGAGCAGCAGGCGGAGTTTGTGCAGAAAAACGGCATTAAGTCCATGCGCATGTCCGCAATCTGCTCCCACCTGACCCGCCGCGGCTACGTGGTGGAGGGCGGCCTGTTCAAGCGCAAGCTGCGCATCACCGAGAAGGGCGCCGCTGCGCTTCAGAAGTACGCGTAATTCTCCTGTCTGAATCAATCTTCAGAGGGCGGGGCAGCCTGGCTGCCCCGCCCTCTGTGCAAGAAAAGGAGTGCTTTCCCATGTTTGAGGCGGAATATGCCCGCCGGCGCACCACCGCGGAGGCGGAGGCAGGCCGCATCTGCTCCGGGGACACCGTCTATCTGGCGGGCGGCCCGCTGCTCCCAGTGGACTTTGCCGCCGCCCTCCACCGGCGGGCGGCGGAGCTCCACGGGGTACGGGTGCTCAACTACCTGCCCCTGGAGCCCCTGGCTCTGCTTACCGACCCCGCCTGCGGGGACGCCTTTCAAATTGAGTCGATTTTTTACAACACCTACCAGCAGGAGGCCCAGCGCCTGGGCCGCTGCGCCTTTTTGCCCAACCACCTGCGCAATGCGGCCAGGGACTGGACCCATGGGGTGCCGGAGTACGACTGCCTGGTACTCACGGTCTCCCCTATGGACAAGCATGGCTGCTTTTCCCTGGCGGGCTCGGCCTGCATTGAGCTGGAGGTGCTCCCCCGCGCCCGGCGGGTGGTGGTGGAGGTGGCCTCCCGTGCTCCCCGGATCTTCGGGGACGTGACCCTCCATGTCTCCCAGGTGGACGCCATTGTGGAGTCCGACCGCTACCCCGCCGCCCTTTCACCCCAGCCCCCCGATGAGGTGGACCGCCAGCTTGGCCGGGTGGTGGCGGAGCTGGTGGAGGACGGGGCCACCATCCAGCTCGGCTTTGGGGGTACCATCAACGCCTTGGCCGCCGAGCTCAAGGACAAGCGGGGCCTGGGTATTCACACCGAGGCCATGTCCGACGCGGCCATGGAGCTGCTCCGGTGCGGCGCGGCGGACAACAGCCGCAAGAGCCTCCACCGGGGCAAGACGGTGACGTGCTTTACCATGGGCAGCCATGCCCTCTATGATTTCGTGGATGACAACCCCACCATCCTCCACAAGGCCCTGAGCTACACCAACGATCTGTCTGTTTTGGCGGCCAACCGGGGCATGACCTCCATCAATGCTGCGCTCCAGGTGGATCTCACCGGCCAGTGCGCCTCGGAGAGTGTGGGGCCCCGGCAGATCTCGGGCAGCGGCGGACAGGTGGACACCGCCGTAGGCGCACAGATGGCGCCGGGGGGCAAGTCGGTTATTACCCTGCGCTCCACCTACTCTGCAAAGGACCCGGACACGGGGGAGCGGCGTCTCCAGTCCCGTATACTGCCGGTACTGCCGGAGGGGGCCGTGGTGACCCTTACCCGGAGCAATACCCACTTTGTGGCCACCGAGTATGGCGCGGTCTGTTTGCGGGGGCTGACGGTTCCGCAGCGGGCCAAGGCCCTTATCTCCATCGCCCACCCGGACTTTCGGGATTGGCTGGAGGAGGAGTTTCACCGCATCTACCGCCTGTGACGGCCCGTCCGTATGTGGAAACAGAGAGTGGCCCCGGAACCGACGGGTTCCGGGGCCGCTGAGGCTATCGGTAAACCTTCCGGGTGAAGGTTTCGGAGGGAAAGATAGTGTGAAAGAAAACCGTCAGGGTTGTCTTTTGCGTTTGGTCAACCGACTTTTTGAAACTTCAAAAGGTTTCAAAAAGTCCCTCAGCCTGTCGAAAAGACTTTTTCGACAGGCTGAGCGGCCCCGGAACCGACGGGTTCCGGGGCCGTTCTTTTTGTGAAGGTTATTGGTACTGAGCCCAGTTTCCCGCAGGCTGGAGGCCGGTCCAGGTTTCGTGGACAGTGTCGGCCTTGCGCTCGTAGTCGTGGCTGTTGGTGGCCTCCTGGACCGCCAGATAGTACCAGGCATCCGGCGGGTTGTCGGGCCAGGCGATCATGTCGTCCAGCAGATCATCCGCGGTCTCGGGGAGGCGGCCCAGGACGCGGTTGATGGTGGTCATGGCCTCGGCGCGGGTGATGCTGCGGTCGGGGGCGAAGGAACCGTCAGGCTGGCCCTCCACCCAGCCCTTCACCGCGGCCTGGTTGATGTACCCGGCGGCCCAGTGGCCGGAGATGTCGGAGAAGCGGTCGTCGCCGTGGTAGGGATCGCTGTCAAAGCGGGCGGCGATGGCAGCGAACTCGCCCCGGGTGATGGGCGCCTCGGGATCGAAGGCGGAGGGGCTGCGGCCCTCCACGATGCCCATGGCCTGCATGGTGGCCACGGCGGTGGCGTACCACGCGTCGGAGGCCACGTCGGCAAAGGGACTGGTCTCGGTCAGGTACTCGTCCCGGGCCTCGTCGGTGAGCAGACGGAAGAAGATGATGGCCACCTCGGCGCGGGTAATGGGGGCCTCAGGGTGAACCAAGCCGTCGTCCCGGCCGATGATGTAGGCGAAATGGTCGTCTCCATTGAGCCGGTCGGGCACGCCGGTCCTTTCCCAGCCGGCGTACACGGTCTTGTTGGAGGTCATGCGGATGTCGTCGATGGGCTCGGTCAGGGCCTTGTCGGCGTACCAGCCGGTGAAGGTGTAGCCCTCCCGGACGGGCTCCTTGTCCAGCTCCACCAGAGTATTGCGTCGGTACCGCTCGTCCTTGTATTTGGTGCCGCCATTGCTCTCATAGCGCAGGGTGTAGTAGGTGGTGCCACCACCGCCGCCGTGGTCCCCGCCGCCGGACTCCTTCTGATAGACCAGCGCGAAGGGGGAGAAGCTGCCGGTGGCAAACTTGATATACTGTTTGCCGTTCAGGGTTACCAGTGTGCCGTCCAGCTTCTCCGCAGGATTCTCCTTCAGTTGTTCGTCCGCCGCGCCCTCGTAGTCGCGGTCGAGCGCGTCAAAGTGGACGATATAGAAGGGCGCAGAGGTGTCGGCGTCGTCGGGCACCGGCCAGTAGAGATCTATCGTCTGGCCGTCGCCCAGGGTCACATAGGCGTTGCCGTTGCTGCTGTCCACCAGATCCAGGTATTGGAACTCGTAGAGATAGTCGCCGTTGGGGATGCCGGTATCAGACCCGATGATTTCATTGCTGATGTGATCAATGAGCACCTGGTCGTCCAGCACTTCGTCGGTCAGCAGGTGGACGGCGTTCTTGTCGGTGATCTCCACCTGGCTGTCGTTGACGTAGTACGTAACGTCCGCCGGGGCCACCGCGGTGATGGCGTCCCCCGTCACATCGTCTGCCTTGTCCTCCACCGGGGCAGTGACGCCCTCCTTTGTCGCACCGCGAATGGTGAGGGCGCCTTCTTCAATCTTGACCGGGTAGGTAAATGTCTCGTCGGAATGTTCGGGAATATCTTTGAACACCGCCTTTACGAGGTCCTGATCCACCCCGCCGGAGTAGATGGTCATGGAGTAGGTCCTGTTCTGCTCGATGGCAGAGACTTCGAATTCGTCGCTGATCTTGACTTCCCCGGTCTCTGGATCCGTAAACTGGAGCCGAACGGGATCCTGGCCTTCCTTTACCGATTCCATCCGGTAGATATAACGGGCGATTCCGTCCACCGGGTCGGTGGTGCTGGTAGCGCCGCCGCTGTAAAGCTGAATATCCCAGGCCCGGACGGTTTCGCCGGCGCCATAGGTAAAGGTCAGGTGACCGGCGAGGTCAACCGCCTGTCCAGGGCCTTCCAGCATATCGTTAATCTCCTCCGGGACGGTGAGCAGATAGCCTGCCTCAGGCAGGCCGCTGCCGCTGACAATCTGGCCGTTCTCGTCCGTGACGCCGTCATAGCTGTTGCCGCCGGTGTAAACCGTAATGTCCGCCGGGCGGATGGTGACATACTGGGTCTGGTCGACAAACCACTCGTGGGTGATGTCGGACTCGTCTGTTACCGCTCGGTCATCCGTGAAGTATTCCTTGGCCTGACCGGCCTCGGAGACGGCAAAGTCAACCTTTGCAGACGGCTCTGTGTATACTGTTCCCTGCTTGAGGAACACATCGCCCTTGACGTAGTCCGCATCGGCCGCGCCGTTATCCTTAGTGGGGACATAGGCCGCGCCCTCCTGCACGGTGACATTGCTGCCCCCAGTCAAATAGCAGATATCTGCTTCTGCGCTGATCGGCGCAGGCATTTTCAATGTGCCTGCACAAGTGAAGTTTCCGGAAATCTCGTTGCTTTGCAGCAGATCCAGCGCGCCGCCCTCTTGAATGGTGACAGTCTCCACGCCGTCAAACAGCGTCTCGCCGGAGGCGAGATGCTCGCGCAGGATGCCGCCGTCCTCAATTACAACCTCAGGGAACCCGTGGATTCCGGTAGAGGTGTAATCGCCTTTGACGATGACGCTGGCGCCGTTTCCGGTACGGGTGGGGTTATCTTTCTCATGGTTATAAAGGTGCTGGTCCAGCTTGGAATCACCCCGCACCGCGCCGCTTAGCTCGTCAGTGTCGTCCAGGATAATCGTAACCGTATGGTCGGAGGTCACTTCGCCAAACTTGTCCAGTGTGTATACGTTGGCCCGGCTGCCGTGCAGAGTAATGGAGACATTGCCGTCAACTTGGGCCGGGTTATCCTCGTCCTCCCCTTTACCGGTCGCAAAAATGGTCGGGCAGGCGGATTGGGGGCCACCGGATACTGTGATTACGACATCGCCGATCACGTCCGCACCTTCATTGCCTCCAGCGCGGATCTCACCGATCACCTCACTGCTGTCATCCACGGTGATTGTAACACCACCTGTTATGGTGGAATCTCCGGTTCCGCCGCCCCAGACGGTTTCCTCTGAGATAAGGCTGTTCTCTTTGATATGGATAAAGATGTCTCCTGTTACGTCGCTGTCGTACCCGCCGCCATAGATAGCGGCCGCATTATTGTTCATTTTAGTATTTGAAATGTTAAATGTAATATTTCCTACTACTGGAGCGTTTTTCCCATACCCGCCGCCGTAAATGGGCCTGCCAAAGCCATTATTTAGTCCGGACAGATTTATGCAAATTGAACCAGTAACCTCCGCTGAATAGGACGACCGCGCATATCCGCCGCCATAGATAGGATTATCGGTGACTGAGTTGATAAAGTCCAACGTTATATTTCCGTTGACTTTGGCATCTTTTTTATTTGCGTAACCACCAGCGCGCACATGCTGAATCTTACCGCAGTTTTCAATGTGCAGATAAACATTGCTCTCCACGGAGCCATTCACTCCGCCGCCGTATACATAGGTAAGCGGCAAGGAGGTATAAATCTCCACATGAGTGCCGCCGGTGATATCCTCGTCCAGACCTCCGCCAATCACATAGCAGCTGGATGTGCTACATGTTTTACCGTCAACAATGGTGTCTGCGGTATAATAGCTGCACTGCACGCCCGAGGCGATGGCCAACGGATAACCGTTGGCAACGATGGTATAGGTACCATAATATCTGCTAAAAAAATAATCCGTATAGTTGCAGTTAAATTTGATGTCATCTATGGTCAGGGCATCTGCCAGACTGATGTTGTACGCTCCATCCGAGGCCGAACAATACTCAAACAGCAGCTCCGCGTTCTCGTCCCCGCCTCGAAGAGTAGTCTCTACAGTGGGGCTAGGACAGGTATCTACTGATACCTGTCCTAAGACCACGATTTCGACCGGTTTTTTCCCTTCGTTTGCCAATTCGGTTGCACGGGCCAGCGTGGTCGGCGTTTCGGCGGTCGCGCCGTCGTCCTCCTCTGTACCTTCGTTCGAGACATAAATCGTCCGCCGCTCCGCGCCGGCGTCCCTCGGCTTCTCTGCGGGCGCCTCCTGGGGCTGCGCCGGGGTAAGCCCCTCCGTCCGCACGTCTACCTCCGGTAGATTTGCAGCCAGAGTTGAAGGAGAAAAAGAAATTATAATACATAGAGCCAAAATAAGGGATAACAATCGCTTTTTCATGTTTTTAAAACTCCTCTCTTATGGATATTGGGGATATCGCGCCTCATGTTTAAAAAATTTCACTTTTTCAGTCCGTAAAATTACTTGTCGAAAAAAGCTAAAATTGACAACAAGAAAGCGTATATCTCTAGCAAAAGCGCTTGTTATTCCTGGAAAGCTGTGGTATATTATGTAATTACAACGGCGTGTTTGAAAAAGTGAAGGTTTTCAAACACGCCGCCGCTGTTTTTTCAGAGGGATTTTATGCTATAATAAAGAAAACGTTGTGGAATGGTGTTCCATTTTGCCGAAGCCACATAGAGAAAAAGAAAAGGAGGGGAACCAATGGAATGGAAGACCCTATTGTATGCCCGGCGGAAGGAACCGCTGGACATCCCGGACGACCTGTCCAAATACCCGATGAACGACTTTGAGCTGGACTACTGGCGGATTGTCAACAGCGCGCCCTTCCGCCGTCTCCAGGACAAGACCCAGGTGTTTCCCCTGGACAAGAGTGACTTTGTGCGCACCCGGCTGACCCACTCCATGGAGACCTCGGCGCTGGCCAAGCAGCTTGCCACCATGATTACCGCCAATATCCGCAAAAACAAGAGCGGCACCCCCTACGCCATGACGGAGGACGAGGCGCGGGACGCGGCCAACGCCGTCATGTGCGCCAGACTGCTTCACGACATCGGCAATCCGCCCTTCGGCCACTTCGGCGAGGTGGTCATCGGCGACTGGTTCAAGAGCCACCTGGACCGTCTGAGCTACAAGGGCAGGCCCCTGTCCCAGTGGCTGGACCGCCAGATGAAGGCCGATCTCTGCCACTTCGAGGGCAACGCCCAGGCCCTGCGCCTGCTGACCAAGGTGTACCGGGTGGACAGCGCCTTCGGTATGGATCTCATGCCTGCCGTGCTTAACACCCTGGTCAAGTACCCGGTGGATTCCACCCGGGTAGACAAGGCCAGCGCCGACGTGAAGCTCCACAAGCTGGGCTACTACAAGGCCGAGGAGGCGCTTTTCGGCGCGCTGGCCTCCGCCACCGGTACCCGGACGGTGGAGGGCTTCTGCCGCCATCCCCTGACCTATATTCTGGAGGCGGCGGACGACATCGCCTATGCCACTGCCGATCTGGAGGACGCCTACAAGAAGGGCCTGTTCACCCTGGACGAGTTCGAGCGGTTCTTCCGGGACACCCTGGAGGCGAAAAAGGACGACTGGGGCCTCAACGGCGGCCAGGTCAAAAAATCCGCCGAGATGATCGACGAGCTGACCCGCCTGCGCGAGCGGGAGAGCAGCTCCATGGCGGCCTTCCAGCGGTGGATCGCCTATGCCCGCCACTGGCTCATGTATACCGCCGCCTTTGGCTTCGTCCCCTACGGCGCCGGACAGACGGACTCCTATTCCGCCATCATGGAGGGGACGTTCCGGCGGGAGATCATGGAGGGCACCTTCCACGGCGGCTCCATCCGTATTTTGAAGGCGGCCATGGGTCGCTTTGCCTACGACTCGGAGGGAATTCTCACCCTGGAGCTGGCGGCCCAGACCATACTCACCACCCTGCTGTCCCGGTTTGTCCCGGCGGTGCTCTACCTGGATGCCGGCGACGACGCCCCCGAGGAATACCGGCCCACGGCGGCGGAGAAAAAGCTGGTCAAGCTGCTCTCCGAAAATCAACTGGCCTGCTACCGGGCCGACGCAGAGGGAAAGGATGAGGGGTACCGCCTCTATCTGCGGCTGCTGCTGGTGACCGACTTCATCAGCGGTATGACTGACTCCTATGCAAAAAATCTCTATCAGGAGCTGACGGGGATCTATTGATTCCTGCGGTGACAAAAGCAAGCGGTACCGCCCGGATGGGCGGTACCGCTTGCTTCAATCTGGAGGGAATTTGAAAGGGAATTGGGGATCAGTCCAGCACGCCGACCTCTTTGTAATAGCGCTCGGCACCGGGGTGCATGGGGATCAGGGCGCCTTCGATGCCGCGCTCCGGACAGGTGCCGGCGGCGTTCTTATGCACGGCTTCCAGAGCATCGGCGTTCTCCATCATGGTCTTGACCAGGTTGTAGACGGTCTCCTCGGGCACGTCGGCACGGGCGCAGAGAGCGGTGTACTGGGCAAAGGTGGTGATATCCTCATCACAGCCGTCATAGGTGCCGGCGGGGATAACCACTGTGTGGTACCAGGGCTTCTCGGCCATCAGCTTGTCAACGGCCTCCTGGCCGATGTCGACGACCTTGATGCCAAAGGACATGGCCAGGTCGGTAAAGTTGGTGCCGGGGGCGGGAGTGGCGTACAGGAAGGCGTCAATATTGCCGTCCTGGAGGGCGGTGCACAGGTCGGACAGGGACAGGTTTACCACGCTGCCCAGATCATCGGTGGTCATATCGTAGGCCCACAGAACATCGTCCAGGTAACCGGCCATCATGCCGGCAGTGACACCGAATTTGGTGCCGGCCAGGTCGGGAATGCTATTGATATCGGACTTCGCAGAAGTGATAACGTGGACCGTCGCGCCGTCGCCGGAGTGGGTGGCCACGTGCATAATCTGCTCTGCGGGCAGGCCCTCAAACTCGCCCTCGGCATTGTAGCAGGACAGGGTCATATCCATGCCCATGGTGCCGAAGTCGGTTTCGCCCATAGCCAGCAGGCGGGCATTCTCGGCGGAGCCGGTGGAGGCCTCAATGGCAAAGCTGTACTTGCCGGGGTTGGCTTTGTTCATCATGTCGGCAATGGAATTATACAGGACGTTCTGATAGCCGTTCAGGGGCCCGCAGCTGATGCGCACGGTTTCCGTACCGCCGGAGGAGCCTCCGCCCCCCTCTCCAGCATCACTGCTACAGGAGGCGATTCCCATCAGCATACCGACTGCCAGCAACAGACACATAAGTTTTGACAGCTTTTTCATAACGATATCTCCTTTTCTTTTTCTCTCCAATGGCATTCACCCGGGGGAAAATGTCACGTGGTAGACTGGGAAACGGTAACGGGGACGAACTTCTCCGAACGCTTAAACATGAACTCGGTGACAAACTCCACCACGATGATGGCGATACCTACCAAATCGGTGACCATACCGGGCACAATCAGCATCACAGCGCCCAGTATCATGAGCGGACGCTCGAACCACTTCAGGCTCCAGCGGAAGAAGAAGCCCTCGAAGCCGGAGGCCAGCAGATAGGCGCCGATGAGCGCGGTAACCAGGCTCCAGAGGATGTCCAGCACGCCGCCCTCCATCAGCAGTACCGGATTGTAGACAAACAAGTACGGCATGAGGAAGGAACAGAAGGCCAGACGGAACGCCTTGTAGCCTGTCTTGTTTGGATCGCACCCGGCCAGGCCGGCGCCGGCATAGGCGGCCAGCGCCACAGGGGGGGTGATGGAGGAGATGCAGCCGAAGTAGAAGATGAACATGTGGGCGGCCAGCGGGGGAATGCCCAACTGAATCATCGTGGGGGCTACCAGGGAGGCCAGAACCAGATAGGCCGCCGTGGTTGGGACGCCCATGCCCATGATCAGGGAGACAACCATCGTCAGAACGAGCAGCAGCAGCATGCTGGTGCCGGCCACGCTGGTCAGGATGGAGGAGATGCGGTAGCCCAGGCCGCTGCCCATGATCACACCGCTGATAATACCGGCCATGGCGCAGGCAATGCCGACGGAAACGGCGCTCTTTACCGTCTGGACAGGAATCTGGAGCCACTGCTCCTTGGTCATACGGGTCTTGGGGTTGATTTCCACCAGGACGAGAGTGACGATGATGGTCAGCAGGCCAGAGCGCACGATGGTCATATTGAACACGGCCATGCAGAAGATCAGGAAGATCAGGGGGGCAAGCATGTAAATCTGCTTGAGCATGCTGCGTACCTTGGGCAGTTGGGAGCGGGGAATGCCCTTCAGCCCATGCTTGGCGGCATAGATATCCACGCCAAAGAGGACGGCCAGGAAGTAGAGAATAGCAGGGATCAGGGCGGCCTTTGCCACGGCGGTATAGGGAATGCCCAGCATTTCCGCCATAATAAAGGCGGTGGAGCCCATGATGGGGGGCATGATGGCTCCGCCGGTGGAGGCGGTGGCCTCAACCGCCGCGGCAAACTCGGGCTCAAAGCCGTTCTTTTTCATCATAGGAATGGTGAAAGTGCCGGTGCCGATGACATTGGCCGTGGGACTGCCGCTGATGGAGCCAAAGAAGCCGGAGGCCACCACAGCCACCTTGGCGGGGCCGCCGCGCATGTGGCCGAACAGGGAGGTGGCCAGATTGGTCATATAGTCGCCGATGCCGGAGACGCTCATGATAGCGCCCAGCAGGACGAACAGGACCACATAGGAGGCCGAGGCATAGAGGGGGGAGCCGAAGATACCGTCTGTGGTCAGATAGACCAAAGAGGTGAACTTCTTCAGCGTCATGCCGGGCTGGTTGAGGAAGCCGGGAATATACTTGCCCAGGAAGGCGTAGGCCACAAAGACCAGGGTGATGATGACCAGGGGATTGCCCATCTTCCGGCGGCACGCCTCAAAGATAGCGATAATCAGAAGAATGGCAAACAGAATGTCGCTGGCGTACACAATTCCGGCGCGCAGTTGCAGGTTTTCATCCAGGATGGTGATGTAGGCACAGCCGCCCAGGGCGAAGAGTGCCATAATACCGAGAAAAATTTGCTCCCAACGCTTCTCGCTGTCGACCATTGCATTGATGTAGAAGATCACCAGCAGGAAGCCCAGGTGGATCGACTTCTGCGCAATGCCCGGCATAGTGCCGAACGCTGCGGTGTAGAGGTGAAATGCTACAAAGCAGATGGCCAGGATCAGCGACACCTTTTTTAAGGCGGACTTCATGTGTGATTGATCCTCGCTTTCTGTATTTTATATAACAATTAATCCATTTTACCTTTACTGGCGAGAAATAGTCCGATTCCCATTGTACCGAAGACGCAGGTAAGCATAACGATGGGAGTAACCAGCTTGCCAGGGAGGAAGGAAAGGAGCTGAAGCTTATTCATTAGGACCATGATACCCGTAATCGGGAGGGCGACAAGCGCTAACTTTGGCTTTTTTACAATTTGATTTGCAAAGAGTGCGCCAAACAGAGCCGGGAGCAATAGATTTAACGCATCCAAAACATGCTGAGGCAACAGACTAACAACATAGTTGCCTACAATAACACCGACTGTCAGGAAGGCAATATTGATAAAAATGGAGACAGCAATACCAACAGTGGCTATGATACCGCCTTCGTCACTACCTTCTTCGACGTTAGCAGCGCTCTGAGCGATGGATGCACAGGGAGCTCTCATGTTATTTACATTTCCCGAAAGAAAGCCCATATAAGTGCCTGCAATACCCAGTATGGCAAAGTAGGAGATTGGTTCATAGAAATATGCAGCGACTACTGCGGGGAGCTGAGCGGCGATACCAGCCATTACACCGCTAACAGATGGGAAAATACCCATAACGGCCAATCCAAGGCATGGACCAAAGGCTAAAACGATTCCAAAAAGACTTAAACCACGCCCCCAGCGGATGGCAAAGGGCAAGAAGTCTGTGTGAAAAATCGAGGAAGTGTTTGGTTTATTTTCTGTCATAGAAATACCCCTTTCAAGCGATGGAAGTATTAACCTTACAAGAAAAAGGATCCAAGCAGCATACCGCTAAACATGGCGATCATCATTCCAAATTTTCTAACCCATGCCACGTTTTTCTTTTTACCATAGATTGCCAAGGCAAACATAATACCAAAACCAAAAATAACCGTCATTGTTTGTGCATCGGGGCCGGCGAGAACAATGCCGCGATTAAAGCACTGATAGCCATAAGCGCCCATACCGCCAGCGACACTGATGACACTCATTTTTGCTTTGTTGTTGCCAGCTACCCGGTCACGCAAGTCACCCATTTTGTGTGCAAAAAGGGCAGAAACAAGAATCCAGCCAAGGCAGCAGATTACCATGGTATATACGGCGCAGGCAAATGCTTCCATAGTCATGTTAGAGGTTCCCAAGGTACATCCGACAGCAGAGGCGGCCCGATCAGCGGCAGAAAGCTCAAAGTTGACAGCGCCAATATAGGCTAATCGCATCCAGGCAATAGGGCCTCCCATGGAGCTGAGTAAAGCAATCATTCCAGTTACAATGATTAGGGATGGACCGATTGAGGCCAGAGCGGAACTCCGAATCGCGCTTTTAAACTGACGCTCTGTAATACCCATTTTTCTTCCGGATACAATGGCTCTTCGAGATAATACAATCGCCTGCACGATTACTAACAATACGCCTGGAAGGACGGAAATCCACATAATAGGGTTATTTGCGACTTTCAAATACTCAAGCTCCAAAACAATTCCCCTCTCTCTGTCAATTAGTAGGAAATGCGATAACTAGTCCAGCATCAGCCGTTTTGAAAGCAGAATAAACATTGGCATAGCAACCCTGAAACATTCTTCATCAATATCAAACTTTGGATTATGCCCCCGCGTAATAATTCCTTTTTCGACATTTCTGGCGCCAAAGTAGAACATACACGCATTATAATTCCTGGTATACCAGGAAAAGTCCTCAACCCCCATTGTGGGAGCAGGGCGGTATAGGACGTTTTCACGTCCAACCAATTCCACTGCGGTGTTCTCAACTAATTGGGTCAACTGCTGGTCGCTGGTCAAGGGAGGCACTTTTGTAACATGCTCCAAGGTATAGGAACAACGACTTGCAGAACACAGGCCAGCTACGATTTCCTCCATCCGAGTCAAAACATAGGTGCGTACATCCTCTTCCAGCGTGCGCACGGTTCCAGCTAACACAGCCTCCTGCGGAACGACATTTTTTGATTCATGCTGTCCGGCCTGAACCGAACAAACAGAAATGACAGCGGCCTTTAATGGATCCAGCTCACGGCTAATAATTTGTTGAAATCCCTCGATAACTTTTGCAGCGAGTAAAATAGGATCTTTACCGGTGTGCGGACGTGCACCATGGCAACCTACACCATGGAGCCGTAAAGTAAATTCATCACCACCACCGTTTGAAGGGCCGTAGCATACCTGAACTTGACCGACATCTACATCCAGTACTGCATGCTGACCCAGAATGTAATCCGTGCCATCCAGCACACCTGATTGACAGACAAGCTTTGCCCCTTCTAACAGTTCTTCCGCAGGCTGAAACAAGAACTTTATTGTTCCACAAAATTCAGTACGATGATCGGAAATATAGTTCGCAACACCAAGAAGATTTGCAGTATGGGCATCATGGCCGCAGGCATGACAGACACCTGAAATTTGTGAGCGGTAGGGTACATCTTTGGCATCTTGGATTGGAAGTGCGTCCATATCTGCGCGCAGGACAACTGTTTTGCCAGGTTTATTGGTATGTAGTGTTCCCAAAACCGCTGTACCAGCAAAATTACGCTGCACATCAAGGCCGAACTTTGTTAGGAGATCTGCAATCAAGTTAGAGGTACGGACTTCTTGGAGTCCTAGCTCTGGGTGCATATGGAGATCCCTGCGCCAAGAAATGACCTTGGGTAAATAGGTTTCGAGATCGGGAATAGACATTTTAGACTCCTTCCCCATATGGGCACATGAGGTAGTTAGGGCATGAACACGAGGAACAGACCCAGTGTACGGCGGCAGTCCACATAGAGCTTGCCGTCCTTGTGGAAGTAATTCAGGTTCAGATCATAGGCGCGCTTTTCCACAAATTCCAGGTGGCAGCCGGAGAAGGCGGCGGCCACGATGGGCAGCTTCAGGCCGTCGTTGCGGGGCTCGCAGCCGAACTCGGCCACGTAGGCGTCGTGATCCACCAGCTGATAGGTGTCCAGGTTGAAGCCGGTGTCAGTGGCCCCCTTGGCGGCGTTGTAGAGCTTGGAGATGGCGGCGTCGGCCTCCTCAAAGCGCTCCTTGCTGTCGCAGTAGCCGGTGATGTAGGCCAGGCGCTTGGCGCCGTTGATGTGGGGGAATTTGGTCTCGTTCTTGACGATCAGCTCCTTGGCCAGATGGGTGGTGCAGCCGAAGAGAATGTCGGTAAAGGGCTCGTAGTTCTGAATAAAGAAGGTCTGGTAACCGGCCTCGCCCTCCTTCTCACCGTAGCGGACATGCTGGCGGAAGGGGTTGTTGATCTCGCCGATGGTCTCAATGCCGCCCTCGATCAAAGCGTTGCGCATGGGATTGGGGTCAGTCCCCTTGACGCTCAGGCGATAGGAGTGAACCTTGGGCAGATTGGTGGCGGGGACGGACTGGGTCAGCCAAGTGATGGTGGTGTTCAACTGATAGGTGCACAGCTCGAAGTAGGAGTTCTCAAAGATGAAGTGCACGGTGCGGTCGGTGTAGCAGTCGGCGGTGGTAAAGCCCAGCTTGGTCACCAGGTCGATCGGGCGGTCGCGGTGGGTAGTGGCGATGCTGAAGTGGTCGATACAAAACGGTACCTTTTTCTCTAACATGTCATAGCCTCCTAATCCATTCTGGTCGTGTTTCCGGGGAAATTACCGGGCCATGCCGCGCTTCCTGGCGGCCTGATAGAAGCGGTCCAGAGCGTCTGCCAGGGTCTTGCGGGGGCAGGCGACGTTGATGCGCTGGTAGCCGGAACCGGCCGCGCCGAAGTCGGTGCCGTTGTCCAGGTAGAGCATGCACTCGTCGGTGAGGAACACCTTCATGTCTGCGTCGCTCATGCCGAAGCAGCGGAAGTCGCACCAGACCAGGTAGGTGCCCTCCAGCTCGGTGACCACAACCCCGGGGAAGTGCTGGGCGAAGAAGTCGCGGACATACTCGTAGTTGCCCTTGATGACCTGGATGAGCTCTTCCAGCCACTCGGCGCCGTGGCGGTAGGCGGCCTCGTGGGCCACGGGGCCGAAGCGCTCGATGTGCATGAAGGCCTGGAGGCCCATCTGCTTCTGGAACTTGGCCCGCACCTCGTCGTTGGGGATGATGATGCTGGCGTAGCACAGGCCGGCCAGGTTAAAGGTCTTGCTCAGGGAGGTGCAGACTACGCAGTTGTCGGCAAACTCTTTGCCCAGGGAGGCATACACAATGTGTTTGTATCCGGGCTGGATCAGATCGTGGTGGATCTCGTCGGCCACCACCATGACGCCGTACTCGTTGCAGATCTCGCCCATCCTGCGCAGCTCCTCCTCCGTCCAGACGCGGCCAGTAGGATTCTGGGGGGAGCAGAGGAAGAACAGCTTGGCCTGCTTGGCCTTCTCACGGAAGTCGTCGAAATCCACGGTATAGTGGCCCTTCTCGTCCGCCACCAGGCGGTTTTCCAGCACCTTGCGGCCGGTGTTTACGGTAGCGCCGGTGAAGTGATGGTAGTCGGGGGTCTGGATCAGGATGCCGTCGCCGGGCTGGGTAAAGGTCCAGACGGCGTTATAGAGGGCGGGAACGACCTGCTCGAAGGGGACGATCCAGTCGGGCTGAACGTCCCAATCGTGACGGGTTTTCATCCACTGGCAGCAGGACTCCCGAAAGCTGTCGGTCAGGCGGTGGTAGCCCAGCACGCCGAAGTCCGCCTCGGCTTTGATTGCGTCAATAACGCAGGGGGCGGTGCGGAACTCCATGTCGGCCACCGACAGGGGAACGATGCCCTTGGGGGGCTTATTGCCCTTGGAGTCCTTCATGATGCGGTACTTTCCGGTGCCGCGGATGGCCGGATCGCGGTCAATAATCGTTTCAAAATCGTATTTCATCGCGCATTCTCCTTTTCCAAGTCAATTTACGGCTGATAAAGAACGCCCTTCTCAGGCTTGATGCCGAGAATCTCGCGGGCCTCGGCGGCGGTGGCAATCTCACGGCCGGCCAGGATACCAAGCTTGACCGCCCGCTCCACCAACTGGGCGTTGGTGGCGTATTCGCCCTTCTTCATAAACACGTTGTCCTCCAGACCGACGCGCAGGTTGTCGCAGCCGGCGGCCAGACCGGCCAGCATACAGGGCATGTGGGCTTTGCCGATTCCGGTGATCGACCAGGTGGAGCCCTCCGGCAGCTTGGAAACCAGATGGTTGATCGAGTCAATATTGCCCGGCATACCACCAGGGACATCCAGAACCAGCTGGTAGTGGAGCGGGGCCTTCAGGACGCCTTTTTTCAGGTAGTAATCCACGTTGCCCAGCATACCGGCGTCAAAGATTTCAATTTCGGGCTTGATGTCCAGCTCCTGGGTGAGCAGGCCCAGCCGCTCCAGGAAGGGGGGCGTGTTCAGGAAGATGTAGCTGTTGGCCCAGTTGAGGGTACCAGGGTCATAGGAGCACATCTCGGGCATCAGGATGGGCAGGTGGGCCACCCGCATATCCTCGGAGAACTTGGTGCCGGAGGTGGTAACATTGATGATGGCATCCAGGTGGTTGGTGCGCAGGGCTTCCCGGATCATGGAGACCACCTGCACAAAGCGGCTGGTCTCCATGGTGTTCGCGCCCTCGTCATCGCGGACATGGATGTGCAGGATGCAGGCGCCGGCCCGAACTGCGGCCAGAGAATCGGCGACCAGCTCCTCCGGCGTCAGGGGGACGTAGGGGGACTGCTTGCGGGTGGTACCGCCGCCGCAGAGGGCGCAGGTGATCATAAGCTTGTTTGTTTTCATAATTGGATATCCCTTTCCGTTCCATCAAAACGACTTAAATTGCGTGCTTTATTGGAGAATCGGTATACCAGTGGAGCCAATATAGCACTTATGCATACAATTTGTAAAGATGCAACTTGCCATTTCTCTGTTATGACCAAGGAAAAGCGACGGCTTTTGTCAAATGTAACGATTTTTATTTTGTGTATTCTCATTGCTGAGTGAATCTGCTATAATTCGGATTGGTATACCAGAGAAAAAGCAAAAAAGAGATAAAAATGGAATATTAGCAAAAAAATACTACATAAAAAGAAAAATATGTGCGCCTGCTATTGCGCGGAATACCGGAATGACATGGTGCGGTATTCCAAAAAGGCGCACGTTTTGGCTGGACCAATGGGACAGCCAGGAAGAGGTCCGAATGCTTACAAAACAGCTTTCCGATTTTCTATATGAAGTCCGCTATGAGAGTCTGCCCTCCAAAGCGGTGGACAACGCAAAGCTCTATCTGGAGGATCTGCTCGGCGTGGCGGCAGCCGGCTCAGTTCAGCCGCAGGGGGGTATCTGGCGCAGCTACTTTGCCGCCGGGGACGGACAGCAGGAGGCGACCGCCTGGAACAGCGGACTGGAGCGGCTCTCCTGCGAACATGCTGCCGCGCTGAACGCCGCGTGCGCCCATGTCATGGATATGGACGACGTGCACAACGCCTCTATCACCCACCTGGGGGCGGTAACCATCCCCGCGGCGCTGGCGGTGGGGCAGAAGCTTCACCGCTCCGGGCGTGAGGTGCTGGCTGCCATTGCCGCGGGCTACGAGATTGGCGCACGGGTGGGGGAGGCCATCAACCCAGGCTCCTACCACTACTGGCATACCACTGGAGTGGTGGGGGCGCTCTGCTCTGCCGTGGCGGCGGGCAAGCTGATGGGGCTGGACCGGGAGAAACTGCTGCACGCCATTGGCTCGGCGGGGACGCAGGCGGCCGGCCTGTGGCAGTTTCTGGAGGACGGCGCCATGAGCAAGACCCTGCACACCGCCAACGGTACCCTCTGCGGCCTGCGGTCGGCACGCCTGGCGGCGCTGGGCTTTACCGCTGCGGAGGACATTCTGGCGGGAGACCGGGGCCTGCTGGGCGCCATGACGCCGGATAACCACCCGGAGGCGCTGACGCGGGCGTTGAGCTGGGACAACTGCGCCCTGCTGACCAACTCCCTGAAGCCCTACGCCTGCTGTCGCCACACCCACGCGGCGGACTACTGCGCCCAACTGCTGCGGGGGGAGCACCGGCTGGAGCCGGAGCACATCACCCGCATTGTGGATCACACCTATCAGGTGGCGGTCAACACGGTGGACAATCCGGAGCCATCCACCCCCTACGGCTACAAATTCAGCGGCCAGTACTGCACCGCGGCCATGCTGGTGTACGGCCACCTGGGGGAGTCCGCCTTCACGCCGGAGGCCACCTCCGACCCACGGGTGCGGCGGCTGATGGACAAGATTACCCTGGTGTGCGACCCGGAGCTGGAGGCCAGCTATCAGGCGGACCGCAACCGGTGGGCCCACCGGTTGGAGGTAACTCTGGAGGACGGCCGGGTGCTCACCCGTCAGGTGGAGTACCCCTATGGCGACTTCAATAACCCCTTTACCTGGGCCTATGAGCACGAGAAGTTTCACACCCTGGCCGACGGGGTTCTGGGCCCGGACCGGGTTGCCGCGCTGGTTGAGCGGCTGCCGCACCTGGAGGAGCTGGATGACATAAACCGGCTGTTTGAGGGGCTGTAAGCCCTGCCTCAGCGGGCGGCCGCCGGAACGGCGGCGCCCATTACCTTACGAATGGAGCATTGCGCTATGAATCAGAACGAAGCACTTGTCAAATCCGCCATTCATGACGCGGTTATCCGCGCCGTGACCGAAATCTCCGCCGATGTGAAGGGGCTGCTTAAAGACGCACTAGCCCGGGAAACGAATGAAACCGCCCAGAGCATGCTCCGCTCCATGGTGGACAACCTGTCCATCGCCAAGGAGGGGGACAAGGCGGTGTGCCAGTCTCCCGGCTACCCCACAACCTGGCTCTCCTTTGGAGACGGCAACCTGCCGGAGTGCACCAGGGAGGCCATCTCGGAGGCCGTGGCCGAGGCCACGAAGAAGGGCTACCTGCGCCCCTCCATGGTGGACCCCCTGACCCGGGAGAACTCGGGAAACAACACCGGCAAGGGCGTGCCCAATATCGAGTATGAATACCACCCCGGCCAGAAATACGTCGACTTCATCATCAGCTTTAAGGGCTGCGGCGCCGAGCTGGGCAACGCCATGCAGATTATGACCACCGCCAAGCTGGGCAAAAACCTCTCCGGCCTGAAGCGCTTCATCCTGGAGACCGCCGTCAACGCCGGCGGCAAGCCCTGCCCCCCCTACGGCATCGGCATCGGCATCGGCGGCCAGATGGACATTGCCGCCAAGCTCAGCCGCAAGGCCATCTCCACCCGCCGGTGGGACGACGTGAACCCCGACCCCGAGCTGGCCGCGCTGGAGGCGGAGCTGAAGGACGCCATCAACGGCCTGGGCCTGGGCGCGGCGGGTACCGGCGGCGACACCGTCTGCCTGGCCCTCAAGATGGAGCGGGCCCACACCCACACCGCCATCGCGCCGGTGGCGATCAACTTCCACTGCTGGGTGGCCCGCCGGGCCGGTATCCGCATCTACAACGACGGCCGCGTTGAGAAGCTGCTCTGATTTCCAAAACGGCAAAAAAGGAGTATAGTAAGGATGGCTACTTATCATTTTTCCACACCTCTCCAGGAAGAGGACATGCGCAAGCTGCACGTGGGAGACGTGGTGTATCTGACCGGGCATGTATTTACGGCCCGTGACATGGCTCACCTGCGTATCCGCGGCCTGCTGGAGGAGGGGAAGCCCCTGCCCAAGGACTTTGCCGGCGCTGCGGTGTTCCACGCCGGCCCGGTGGCCCTGAAAAACGAGGACGGCTCCTGGCGGCTCAACGTCATCGGCCCCACCACCTCCATCCGTATGGAGCCCTATGCCGATGTAGTGGGCCGGATGGGGGTACGGGCGGTCATCGGAAAGGGCGGCATGGACGCCGATACCCTGCGGGCCTGCGGCCAGTACGGATACGTGTACCTCCAGGCGGCCCCCGGCTGCGCGGCCAAGCTGGCCCAGGGCATTGAGCGCATTAACGATGTGACTTGGTTTGAGCTGGGCATGCCAGAGGCCGTGTGGGACCTCCAGGCCAATGAGTTCGGCCCCCTGGTGGTGGGCATGGACACCCACGGGCAGAGCATCTACAAAAATCTGAAAGAGGCCGCGCTGCACAAGATCGACGAGGCCTATCCCGCCTGAGGGCGGACGAAAGGAGACGCGAGACAGGATGGACTACCGGATAGAACGGGACTCAATGGGGGAGATGGAGGTTCCTGCGGACCGCTACTGGGGTGCGCAGACCCAGCGGAGCTATCAGAACTTCCAGATCGGCACGGAGAAGATGCCGGAGGAGATTGTGCGGGCCTTCGGGATTCTGAAAAAGGCGGCGGCGCTGGCCAACCACAGGCTGGGGAAGCTGGACGATGAAAGGCTGGGCCTGATCAGCCGGGCCTGCGACGAGGTGGTGGCGGGGAAGCTGGACGGGCACTTCCCGCTGGTGGTGTGGCAGACGGGCAGCGGCACCCAGTCCAACATGAACGTGAACGAGGTGGTGGCCAACCGGGGCAACGAGCTGGCGGGGAAGAAGCTGCTCCACCCCAACGACCACGTAAACATGTCCCAGAGCTCCAACGACACCTTCCCCACGGCCATGCACATTGCGGCGGCGGTGGCGCTGGAGGACAAGCTGCTGCCGGCCATTGACGGGCTGGTGGAGACCTTCCGCCGGCTGGAGGGGGAGAACGGGGACGTGGTGAAGAGCGGGCGGACCCACCTACAGGACGCGGTGCCCATCACCCTGGCCCAGGAGATCAGCGGCTGGCGGACCAGCCTGGAGAAGGACAGGGCGATGGTGGAGCTGGCGCTGCCCGGCCTGCGGGAGCTGGCCCTGGGCGGGACCGCCGTGGGCACCGGGCTCAACGCCCCCAAGGGCTTTGACACGGCCGTGGCCGAGGCGGTATCGGAGCTGACGGGCAAGGCCTTTGTCACGGCCCCCAACAAGTTCCACGCCCTCACCAGCAAGGACGAGCTGGTGTTCGCCCACGGGGCGCTCAAGGCCCTGGCGGCGGATCTGATGAAAATCGCCAACGACGTGCGCTGGCTGGCCTCCGGCCCCCGGTGCGGCCTGGGGGAGATCCAGATCCCGGAGAACGAGCCCGGCTCCTCCATCATGCCCGGCAAGGTCAACCCCACCCAGTGCGAGGCGGTAACCATGGTGGCGGTACAGGTGATGGCCAACGACGTGGCGGTGGGCCTGGCGGCCTCCCAGGGCAACTTCGAGCTGAACGTGTTCATGCCGGTGTGCATCTACAACTTCCTCCAGTCCGCACGGCTGCTCACCGACTGCATCCGCTCCTTTAACGACCACTGCGCCGTGGGCATCACGGCCAACCGGGAGAAATGCCGCCACAACCTGCACAACTCCCTCATGCTGGTCACCGCCCTCAACCCCTACATTGGCTATGACAACGCGGCCAAGACCGCCAAGAAGGCCCACGCCGAGCACATCTCTCTCAAGGAGGCCTGCGTCAGCCTGGGCTTCCTCACCGCCGAGCGGTTCGACGAGGTGTTCCACCCCGAAGAGATGGTCTGAGCGGGCCGCAGAAAGGAAGAAAAACGTACTATGGACGTCAATCAGGAATCCCTCAAGCTGCACGAGGAACTGCGGGGGAAGATCGAAGTGGTGGCCCGCAGGCACATCGAGACCCGGGACGACCTGTCCCTTCTGTATACCCCCGGCGTGGCCGAGCCCTGCCGGGAGATCGCCAAGGACTATGAGAAGTCCTTTACCCTCACCCGCCGGGGCAATCTGGTGGCGGTGATCACCGACGGCTCCGCGGTGCTGGGCCTGGGGGACATCGGCCCGGCCGCCGGTATGCCGGTGATGGAGGGCAAGTGCGCCCTCTTCAAGGAGTTCGGCGGGGTGGACGCCTTCCCCATCTGTGTGGACACCAAGGACGTGGACAAGCTGGTGGAGACCATCGCCCTGATCTCCAAGAGCTTCGGCGGCATCAACCTGGAGGACATCGCCGCCCCCCGCTGCTTTGAGGTGGAGCGCCGCCTGAAGGAGGTGTGCGACATCCCCGTGTTCCACGACGACCAGCACGGCACCGCCATCGTGGTGGCCGCCGCCCTGCTCAACGCCATGCGGGTGACCGGCAAGCAGATGGGGCAGATGAAGATCGTCATCAACGGGGCCGGCGCCGCCGGCATCGCCATCGGCAAGCTGCTCATCTCCATGGGCTTCGGCAATATCGTCATGTGCGACATCAACGGCATCATCTGCGAGGGGGATGAGGGGCTCAACGCCGGACAGGAGGAGATCTCCCACATCTCCAACCGGGACCACGAGCACGGCGCCCTGGCCGACGCCCTGCGGGGGGCGGACGCCTTCGTGGGCGTGTCCCGGCCCAACCTGGTGACGGCGGAGATGGTGTCCACCATGAAGGACGGTATCGTGTTCGCCATGGCCAACCCCACCCCGGAGATCATGCCGGACGAGGCGAAGCGGGGCGGCGCGGCGGTGGTGGGCACCGGGCGCAGCGATTTCCCCAACCAGATCAACAACGTCATGGTCTTCCCCGGCATCTTCAAGGGCGCGCTGGCCGTGCGGGCCCGGGAGATCACCGAGGGGATGAAAATCCGCGCGGCCAGAGCCCTGGCCGCCCTGGTGACCGACGAGCAGCTCAGCGCCGACTACATCCTGCCCTCCGCCCTGGACAAGTCCGTGGCCGACACCGTGGCCCATGCCGTCGCACAGGAGGCCAGAGAGCAGGGCATTGCACGGGCCTGAACATAAAAAGGAGGACGCTTTTATGCGCGAGGTTTATATTGTAGACGCCGTCCGCACTCCCGTGGGCCGCATGGGCGGCACGCTGAAGAACACCCAGGCCCACGAGATGGGGGGGCTGGTGTGCAAGGCCCTGATGGAGCGCACCGGCCTGGCCCCCGAGCTGGTGGAGGAGGTCGTCATCGCCCAGGTGAAGCAGAACGCCGTGGCCTCCAACATCGCCCGGGTGTGCGCCCTGATGGCGGGCTTCCGGGAGGAGATTCCGGCCTATACGCTGATGATGCAGTGCGGCTCCTCCCTCCAGTCGGTCAACTGCGCGGCCAACGACATCCGCTGCGGCGACGTAGACGTGGCGGTGGCCGGCGGTGTGGAGGCCATGAGCGCCACCCACTTCGAGCTGTGGAACGCCCGGTACGGCTACGGCACCGGCAACAACGTGCTGGTGGATCCCATCGTGGAGGGGGCTAAGCGGGCCCAGCCCCAGGAGACCTACGGCGTGTTCGGAATGGGCGATACCGCCGAGAACGTGGCCGAGCAGTTCCACATCTCGCGGGAGGACATGGACGAGTTCGCCTTCCACAGCCAGCGCAAGGCCGCCGAGGCGGTGGCCGCCGGCGTGTTCAAGGATGAGATTGTCCCCGTGGTGATCCCCCAGCGGAAAAAGGAGCCCATCGTGTTTGACACCGACGAGCAGCCCAGGGCCACCACCATGGAGGGCCTGGCCAAGCTCAAGCCCGTGTTCCGCACCCACGGCAAGGGCAAGGTCACTGCGGGCAACTCATGCGGGCGCAGCGACGCGGGCGCCGCCCTGCTGCTGATGAGCGGCGAGAAGGTGAAGGAGCTGGGCGTCAAGCCCATGGCCCGCATCGTGGCCCACGCCATCGTGGGCGTGGATCCCCGCATCATGGGCATCGGCCCGGTGCCCGCCGTCCGCAAGGTGCTGGAGAAGGCGGGGCTCACACTGGACGATATCGGCATGATCGAGCTGAACGAGGCCTTCGCGGCCCAGTCCCTGGCGGTGATCCGCGAGCTGGGGCTGGACATGGCGAAGGTAAACGTCAGCGGCGGCGCTATCGCCATGGGGCACCCCCTGGGCGCCACAGGCGGGCGCATCCTGACCACCCTGGTTCACGGCATGAAGCGCACCCGCACCCGGTACGGCATTGCCACCCTGTGCATGGGCGGCGGCCAGGGCGGCGCCACGCTTCTGGAGCTGGCGGACTGAACAAGAGCCCTCGTTTGAGGCCCGGCGGGGAACCGCAAGGCTCCGCCGGGCTTTTTTTCCTCAAAATGGTATACCAATTAGAGAAAAAAGAAAGGATCGGTATTCCGAATGGACCGCATTTGCAACGAGGCGCTGCTGCGCAAGGTGACCACTCCCAGGGCGGCGGCGGCGCATATCAAAAACGGCATGACCGTGGGCTTCAGCGGCTTTACGGTCATCGGCTATCCCAAGGTGCTTCCGGCCGAGCTGGCCCGGCGCGCCGAGGAGGGCGAGGAGCTGGGCATCACCGTAATCACCGGGGGCAACGTGGGCGACCAGCTGGACGGAGTGCTGGCCCGCTCCGGCGTGATGAAGCGGCGGTATGGCTTTCAGGGCAACCGGGATCTCCGCGCCCTGGCCAACGCCGACCGGATTCAATATGTGGACACCCATGTGAGCCACGGCCCCTACCTGATCAAAAACGGCTACCTGGGGAAGATCGACGTGGCCGTCATCGAGGTGGCCGCCATCCGGGCCGACGGCAGTCTGGTGCTCCCCTTCTCGGTGGGCATTGACGATACCCTGGTGAAGTATGCCGACAAGCTCATCCTGGAGGTCAACGAGGCCATCCCCCTGGAGGTGGAGGGCATGCACGACATCCTGACCCTGGAGCGGGCGCCCCACACCCAGGCCATTGAGATCTTCAAGCCCGACGACCGGGTGGGCTCCCCTTATCTGGCCTGCGACCCGGACAAGGTCGCCGCGGTCATCCTCACCAACTGCGAGGACACCAACCAGGATCTCCCTGCCCCCACCCCGGATATGGAGGCCATTGCCAGCCATATTGTCAAATTCCTACAGAGCGAGGTGGCGGCCGGCCGCCTGCCTAACCCTCTGCCCCCCATGCAGTCCGGTGTGGGCGGCGTGGCCAACGCGGTGCTCTCCGCCCTGGCCCGCTCCGAGCTGGAGCACCTGAGCGTCTATACCGAGGTCATGCAGGACGCGGTGGTGGAGCTCATCGACGCGGGCAAGGTGGCCTGCGCCAGCGGCACGGCCCTCACCATCTCCCCCTCCGCCCGGGAGCGGTTCTATGCCCATATCGACGACTACAAGGGCAAGATCATCCTCCGGCCCCAGGAGCTCAGCAACGCCCCCGAGGTGATCCGCCGCCTGAGCATCATCGCCATGAACACCGCCATTGAGGTGGATCTGGCGGGCAACGTCAACTCCACCCACATCGGCGAGGGGGCCGTCATGAACGGCATCGGCGGCTCCGGCGACTACGCCCGCAACTCGGGCATCGCCATTTTCTCCACCGCCTCCACCGCCAAGGACGGCGCCATCTCCTGCATTGTGCCCCACGTGGCCCACGTGGATCACACGGAGCACGACACCGAGATCATCGTCACCGAGCAGGGCCTGGCGGATCTGCGGGGCCTGACGGCCTACGAGCGGGCCCATGTCCTGATTGAGAACTGCGCCCACCCCAAGTTCCGTCCCGGGCTGCGGGAGTATGTGGAGCAGGCCTACGCCCAGAGCAAGGCCAAGCATGGCATCATCCGTCTTTGACTCCGGCTGGGGGATTTTTTGAGAGATCCCTTCTATTTGACCTCAGATTATGATAAAATAAGGAAAAAGTACTTGAGGATAAAAGGAGGAGTCCGATGAATCTCCCAACCAAGCAGGCGGACGGCAGCGGCCGCTTCTACGAGTACGTGATTGACAACATCCGCCAGATGATTGCCGATGGAGAGCTTCAGGCGGGCCAGAAGCTGCCCTCCGAGCGGGAGCTGGCCGAGAAGTTCAACGTCAGCCGTGTCCCCATCCGTGAGGCGCTCAAGATCCTGGAGTATATGGGGGTGCTGGACAGCAGCCCCGGCGACGGCACCTATGTGAAGAACACCTCCGCGCAGAGCCTGGTCAGCAAGATGGATTTTTCCTTCGACGCCACGGCGGACACCATCCGGGATCTGCTGGAGCTGCGTATCGTGCTGGAGACCTTCGCGGCCTATCACGCCGCCCAGCGGCGCACCGACGAGGATATCGCCTCCATCCAGAAGCTGCTCCGGGACATGCGGGAGGCCAAGAAGGTCAACGACGGCACCGAGGAGTCGGTGCAGAACCTGCGCAAGCTCTCCCACGGCTTCCACCAGGCCCTGGTCAGGGCCGCCCACAACGCCGTGCTCTCCAGCGTATACGAGTACCTCTATGAGCTGCTGGACATCTCCCGGCAGTTCACCATCAACAACAGCGGCATCTCGTACAGCTCTATTGTGGCCCACGAGGCCCTGTTCAGCAAGGTCATCGAGGGGGACGCGGAGGGGGCGCGCCAGTGCATGGAGGAGCACATGGAGGATGTGCGCTACAACCTCAAATCCACCATGGGAACCGATCATCCGGGACAGAAGGCCGCGATCGGCTGAGCCCGGAGCAAACACGAATAAAGAAAAGATAAAACGCTCCCCGCGCGCCAGCCGCGCGGGGAGCGTTGAAACTGAAAAAACTCCCAGCCGGATGGTTCGGAGGGAGGGATAGTGTGAAAGGGAACCGTCAGGGTTCCCTTTCGCGTTGGATCAAATCACTTTTTGAACCTTTTTAAAGGGTCAAAAAGTCCGGAAGCCTGTCGAAAAGACTTTTTCGACAGGCTGAACGCTCCCCGCGCGGTTGACGCGCGGGGAGCGTTTTTCAGTTTGATCCGTCCGCCTCCAGGGCGGTCTCCAGCAGGCCCAGCACCGCCAGGATGCGCTCCCGGGGCACCAGGGGGGAGGGCTTTCCCGCCCGAATGCAGGACAGGAAGTGCCCCAGCTCGGCGTAGTACCAGCCGGTGGGGGGGACGTTGATGCCGGTGGGGATTTTGACGGCCTCCTCCGTGTCGAAGACCACCGGCTCTGAGCCGTGGGGGTAGGCGGTGACGATATTGCCGTCATAGATCACCATGGCGTTCTCAAAGTAGACCCGCCAGACGGCGGTGAAGGGGATGGAGGCGTTGAGCCAGCCCGCCTCGGCCATGACGTTGACCCCGCCGCAGCGGTACTCCCAGCGGTACAGCTCCGGGGAGTCCATGGCCGGGCCGCCGCAGGGGCGGCACTCCGCCCGGTCGGGGACGCCGAAGAGGGAGACGATCACATCCAGATCGTGGATGTGCAGATCGAAGGGGACCAGCCCGCTCTTGCTCTTGTCAAAGAGCCAGCCGCCCTGGGCCCACTCCGGACGGGCGGACAGCCGCTGGAACACCGCGTCCAGGGGCCTGCCGTAGGTGCCCTCCCGCACCAGCTTCCGCAGCACCTCCACCTCCCGGGTGAACTGGAGCACCTGGGCCACATAGAGGTTCACCCCCTTCTCCTCCGCCAAGGCGAACATGGCCTCGGCATCCGCCCGGGTGAGGGCGCAGGGCTTTTCCACGATGGTGGTCTTGCCCAGGGAGAGGCTCTCCATCACGTTGTCTCGGTGGAGGAAGGTGGGGGTGCAGATGTCCACCACGTCCACGCCGCCGGCATCCACCAGGTCGGTGATGCTCTCATAGCAGGGCACGCCCCACTGGGCGGCCCGCTCCCGCCCGGCGGGGGAGGGGTCCACCACGCCTACCACGGCGCAGCCGTCCAGGTGGCGATAGTTGCTGTGGTGCACGGTGCCCATGCCGCCCGCGCCCACGATTCCGATGTTGATCATGGCCGCCACCTCACAGGACGAAGCCGTGGGCCGTGAGGTACCCCGCCGAGTCCTTCACGGCCTGGTTGATCTCGGCCAGATCCTTCGCTCCGGCCTGGGTAAACTCGATTTCAATGCTGAAGGGGCAGTCGTTGCCCGCCTTTGCCAGCTTGTCGAAGACCAGGGGGAAGTCCAGCCAGCCCTTGCCCAGGGCGGGGAAGTCCCATACCGTCCGCTCGCCGCCCTTGTCCTTGAGGTGCATGTAGCGGATGGCGTCCATGCTGGCGTCCAGATCCGCCCCCAAGTCCACGTTGCCGTAGAAGAGGGCGTTGGCGGTGTCGTAGTTGATGCCCACTCTGGGAGAGCCCACCCGATCCACGATCTCCTTCAGGATCTTGCCGCTCCCGTGGTCGCCGTGGGTCTCCAGCACCAGGGTGAGGCCGTATTTCTCCAGCTCGGGCACCAGGGCGCGGATGTGCTCCGCCACCACCTCGTTGGAGGCCACGGCCTGATCCGAGAGATGGGCCTCGCCGATGGAGGAGACGATATAGCCGCAGCCGAAGAAGGCGGCCAGGCGGATGTTGCTGATAAAGTCGTGGATGCGCGCGGTGTCCATCAGGTTACAGTGGCCGCTCATGGAGAAGGGGGTGAGGCCCTTTTCGGCCAGCCGCTCCTTCACCTGCCACAGCCGCTCGAAGCTCTGGTCGGGGAACACATGCTCCGTCCAGCCCTTGGTGGCGGTGAGCTCGATGTAGCGGAACCCGGCGGCGGCGATGCCGTCGATGGCCTGCTCAATGGAATAGCCGTGGTAGCAGTTGGAGTTGACCGCGATGATGCGTCCCATAATATCCTCCTTTTCAGAAGGGGGCCGCCTTCGGCGGCCCCCGAGGCTGTCGATAAACCCTCCCGCCGAAGATCTCGGAGGGAAAAATAGTGTGAAAGAAAACCGTCAGGGTTGTCTTTCACGTCCAGGAAGACCACTTTTTGAACCTTTTTTGAAGGTTCAAAAAGTGCGGCGGCCGGTCGAAAAGATTTTTTCGACCGGCCGGGGGCCGCCGAAGGCGGCCCCCGCTGGCGTTAAATGACGAACTGCTCCAGATAGCGCTTGGACAGGCGCAGGGAGTCCAGAATGCGCTCCCGGCTGCCCTCGAAGGCCCGGTCCTCCACCTCGATGCAGGTGTATCCGCTGTAGCCGATGTCGGTGAGGGCGGAGACGTACTTGGCCCAGTTCACGTCGCCCAGGCCGGGCAGCTTGGGCTCCATATACTGAAGGGGGTAGGCCATGACGCCCACCCGGGCCAGCTTCTCGGGGTAGAGCTTGATGTCCTTGTAGTGGACGTGGAAGATGCGGTCCTTGAACTCGTACAGGGGGCGGATGTAGTCCATCTGCTGCCAGATGAAGTGGCTGGGATCGTAGTTGATGCCGAAGTTGGGGCTGGGGAGGATTTCAAAGCACCTGCGCCAGATGTCGGGGGTGGTGAAGAGGTTCTGGCCGCCGGGCCAGTTGGTGGCGTCGAACCACATGGGGCAGTTCTCGATGGCCACCTTGACGTGGTGTTCCTCGGCAAAGGCGACGATGGGGGGCCAGATCTCCCGGAACAGCTCCAGGTTTTCCTCCACGGTCTTGTGGGTGGCCCGGCCCACGAAGGTGGTGACCATGCCCACGCCCAGCTTCTCGCTGGCCAGGATGACCTTTTTCAGGTGGGCGATGTTGGCCGCCCGCTTCTCCAGATTCTCGTCCATGGTGTTGGGGTAGAAGGCCAAGGAGGAGAGCTCCACGCCCCGCTCCTTGCAGTAGCCCAGGATATAGGCGGCCTTCTCGTCGGTGAGGCCGTCCACATCGATGTGGCTCACCCCGGCGTAGCGGCGCTCGGCCTTGCCGGAGGGCCAGCAGGCCGCCTCCACGCAGGTGTAGCCCAGGTCGTGGGCGGTGTCGATCATCTCCTCAAAGCTCCACCCGTCCAGGATGGCGCTGACAAAACCAAGTTTCATATTGTGAAAACCCCTTTCGTTAATCCTGGGCAACCGCTACCGCTCTGCCCGTCCGGGAGGACTCCAGGCTGGCGAACACGGCCCGCATGGCGGAGAGCACCGACTCCCCGGAGATGGCGGGGGGCGTGCTGCCGGTCAGGCAGTCCATGAAGCAGTCGATCACGCCGGACTTGGTCTGGTTGTCGTTGGTCTGGATGGCCTCCAGCTCGTAGAGCACCCGCTCCCCGTCAGCGGTGGTGAGCTTGAGGGAGTAGGCCGGGTCGTCGTAGATGCGCAGGATGCCCTTTGTGCCGTAGAGCACGGTGGAGTTGTCCTCCGCGCCGTAGTAGGTCCAGCTGGCGGTCATGGTGCCGATGGCGCCGCTGCTCATGCGGTAGATGCAGATGGCGTTGTCGTCCACGCCGATGAGCTGCCCGTCGGCCCCCCGCTTGTCCAGGGTGGTCACCTTGGCGGTGGCCTCCACCACGGTCTGGCCCAGCAGGTACTGGATGAGGTCAGTCTTGTGGATGCCCAGGTCGGCCATGGCGCCCATGGCGGCCTTACTCTTGTCGAAGAACCAGGTGTTCTTGCCCGGATCCACGCTCCAGGTCTCGGGGCCGCCGTGGCCGAAGGTGGTGCGGAAGGCGAGAATGTCCCCCAGCACCCCGTCCGCCACCAACTGGCGGGCCTTCTGGTGGGCCTTTGTCAGGCGCTGGTTCTGGCCGATCATGAGGAACTTGCCGCTCTCCCGGGCGGCGGCCACCATGGCCTCGCAGTCGGCCAGGGTGGTGGCCATGGGCTTTTCACAGAGCACATGCTTGCCCGCCCTCAGGGCGGCGATGGTCAGCTCCGCGTGGGCGGTGTTGGCCGCGCAGATGCTCACCGCGTCGATGGCCGGGTCGGCCAGCAGCGCCTCCCAGGTGGGGTAGGCCCGGCCGCCCCACTGGGCGGCCAGGGCCTGGGCCCGCTCCTGGTTCAAGTCATAGTACCCGGTCAGCCGGGCCGCGGGGTGGGCGGCGTACTCGGGGATGTGGCGCACCTGGGCAATCTTGCCGCAGCCGATGATGCCGATGTTGAACATGGATGAAGGCTCCTTTCTCTTACGCGTCGGCTTCCTTCTTCTGGAGCAGCACGGCGACGATCACGATGACGCCCTTGCAGGCCTCCCGCAGGAAGGGGGGCACACCGAAGAGGGTCAGCAGGTTGTTCATCACGCCGATGATGAGCATGCCCAGTACGGTGCCCACGATGGAGCCCTTGCCGCCGGACATGCTGGTGCCGCCCACGATGACGGCGGCGATGGCGTCCATCTCATAGCCGCTGCCGGCGCTGGCGTAGTCCATGGAGCCGATGCGGGAGACCTGGATGATGGCGGCGATGGCCACCAGCATGCCGGTGAGCATGTAGATGCGGCGCTTGACCTTGTTGACGTTGATGCCGGACAGGCGGGCGGTGCGGATGTTGGAGCCCACGGCGAACACATGGCGGCCGAAGGTGGTGCGCTTGGACACCACATAGAGGACGGCGGCGATGGCCAGCCAGTAGAGGATGGGCATGATGTAGAAGCTGCCGATTTTCAGGTTGGCGATCTGGAGGAAGCCCTTGGGCACGGAGGGGTTGGCGTGCTGGGTCAGGTGCTGGGTGACGGAGCGGAAGATCTGCATGGTGCCCAGGGTGGCGATGAAGGGGGGCAGCTTGCCGTGGGCGATGAGCACGCCGTTGAGCCAGCCCAGCAGCGCGCCGAAGACCAGGCCCACGGCGATGGCGATGATGTAGGCGGGCACGCCGGTGATGCCCATGCCGGCCAGCAGGCCGGTGGCGCTGCCGTCCACCACCATCATGACCATGGCGCCCACGGCCACCAGGGTGGAGCCGACGGACAGATCAATGCCGCCGGAGATGATGACGAAGGTCATGCCCAGGGCGATGATGCCCACGGGGGCGTTGTTGCGCAGAATGTTGAGCCAGTTGGTCAGCAGGGAGAGCAGCAGCTCGCCCACGCTGCCCTCGCCAAAGTTGTAGATCATGATGGCGGTCTGGACGACGATCATCAGAATCAGCACCAGGCCGGTGCTGACCAGGGGGTTCTGCTTCCAGGCGGCGACCAGTCCGCCGCCGGAGGATTTCTTTTCCAGTTCTTTCGTTCCCATAGCCGTTACTCCTCTGTATGAATTGCCTGTGCGGAAGGTGCCGCGCCGCCGGTGGCCAGGTGCATGATGGTCTGCTCGTTCATGTCCGCCCCGGAGACCTCGCCCTGGAGGGCGCCGTGGTACAGAACCAGGGCGCGGTCGCACACGCGGATGATCTCCTGGGCCTCGCTGGACAGCACCACCACGGCCACGCCCTCCCGGGCCAGCCGCAGGATGATGTCGTAGATCTCCTCCTTGGCGCCCACGTCCACGCCCTGGGTGGGGTTGTCCAGAATCAGCACCTTGGGGTGGGCGGACAGCCATTTGGCCAGCACCACCTTCTGTTGGTTGCCGCCGGACAGGCTGGTGATGAGGTCGGTCTTTTTGCCCATCTTGATGTGCAGCTCGCCCACCTGGCGGTCAAACTCCGCGTCCCGGCGGCGCTGGTCGATGAGGCCCCGGCGGGCCAGCCGGGGGAGGGTGACCATGGAGCCGTTCTCCACGATATCCATGTCCTTGATGATGCCGTTCTCCTTGCGGTTGCGGGGGACATAGCCGATGCCCAGCCGGATGGCCTGGGGGGTGGAGGTCACCTTGACGGGCCGGCCCTCCACAAAGAGCTGCCCGGTGTAGGGCAGGTCGCCGAAGACGGCCTGGAACAGCTCGCTGCGGCCGTCGCCCAGCAGGCCGGTGACGCCCAGCACCTCGCCGGCGTGGACGGTGAAGGAGATATCCCGGAAGTGGGCGCCGTCGCCCAGCCCCTCCCCACGGAGGATTTCGCCGCCCAGCTCCTTGTCCTGGTGCAGGTTCTCGGTGCGCACGTCGTGGCCCACCATGAACCGGGCCAGGTCGGCGGTGGTCACCTCGGCCACCGGCCCGGCGGCCACCATGTTGCCGTCCCGCAGCACGGTGTACCGGTTGCAGACCTCCATGACCTCCTTGAGCTTGTGGGAGATGAAGACGATGGCCACGTTCTGCTTTTGAAGCATACGCATCATATCAAACACGCGCTCAATCTCCGGGTCGGTCAGGGAGGTGGTGGGCTCGTCCATGATAATCAGGGACGCCTCCATCATCATGGCGCGTGAAATTTCCACAATCTGTTTGTAGGACGCATCCAGCTCCCGCACCATGGTGCGGGGGTCCAGGTGGAGCTCCAGACGGTCAAAGACCTCCTGGGTCTTCCGGATCATGGCCTTGGCGTCCAACAGGCCGTATTTGGTTTTCAGTTCCCGGCCGATAAACATGTTCTCGTAGATGGCCAGATCGTTGATCAGGCTGAGCTCCTGGTGGATAAAGGCGACTCCCGCGCTGAGGGAGTCCGAGGGGGTGCGGAAGTGGACGGGGGTGCCATCGATGACGATCTCACCGCGGTCGGCGGGCAGCACGCCTCCCAGTATGTTCATCAGTGTGGACTTGCCCGCGCCGTTCTCGCCCAGCAGGGCGCAGATCTCCCCGCCCTGAATGGAGAAGTCCACGTGCTTGAGCACGTCGTTGGAACCGAAGGATTTGCAGATGCCGCGCATCTCCAGTGTCATGAGATCACATCCATTTCTGTTCTTTCGGGAAAGGGGCTATGGCTGGTGCCATAGCCCCTTTATCAGCGGGAAATCTGATTAGTAGGGAGAATTCTCGTCCAGGTGGGACTCCACGGTGTCGCGGTCCAGAATGGTGGTGGGGATGATCTTCACGGGGTCCTCGGGGGCGTTGCCGTTCAGAATATCCAGCGCCATGTCCACGGCGTCCTCCACCATGTCGGGGGAGTACAGGGCGGACTGCAGCCAGATGTCCTGGTTCTCGTCGGCCAGCATCATGTTGAACCACTCCTGGGCACCGCCGCCGCCGGTGATGACCTTGATGTCGGTGCGGCCGGCGTCACGGATGGCCTGCAGGACGCCGATGGAGGTCTCGTCGTCCATGGAGAAGACGGCGTCAATCTGGGAATTGGCGGTCAGAATGTCCGCCATGTCCGCGAGGCCGGCCTCGCGGGTGAATTCCGTTGCGTACTCGATGAGGTTCATGTCGGGGGCCAGCTCAGCCATGTGCTCGGTGAAGCCCTGCTTGCGCAGCTCGGCCACGGAGCCGGAGGTGGGCACGTCCAGGATGACCACGGTGCCCTCGGTGCCGATCTTGTCCACGATGTACTGGGCGCTCTGATAGCCCATGTCGTAGTTGTCGCCGGACACGCGGTACACGCCGTCGGCGTCGATGGCGATATCGAAATTCACAACGGTGATGCCCTCGTCAATGGCCTGCTGGATGGGAGCCTCCATGCCCTCCCACTGGGGGAAGGCCACGATGGCGTCGGCGCCCCAGGTTTTGAAATCATCGAGCTGGGTGGTCATCTGGGCGGCGTCATTGCTGACAGACACCAGATATTCGATCTTGCCCTCGTCGGCCAGCTCCTTACAACGCTGCTCAGCGTAGTAGGCCACGCCGGCGGACCAGCCGTGGGTGACGGCGGGGGCCAGGATGCCGATCTTGTAGACCTCGCCCTCAGGCGCGGGGGTGTCGGTGGCGGCGGAGGGGGACCCGGTGTTGGGGGCAGGGGAGGCGGTGTCACCGCCGCCTCCGCAGGCGGCCAGAGACAGGGACATGGCTCCGGCCAGGGTGAGCGCAGCCAGTTTCTTGAACTTCATGCTTGTTTCCTCCTTAATATTGAGATCCGTTTCCTTTATGATCCAACGGCACACCGTGCCGTAGAATCCCGCTCAATGAGGGTGTGGGGGAGGTAGACCGCCCGTCCACGGGGCCCGCCCTGAATCTGGGTGAGCAGAAGCTCCCCTGCCGTCCGGCCCAGCTCGTAGCAGGGCTGGCGAACGGTGGTCAGCCTGGGGTGGCCCATCACGGCGTACTCCACATCGTCAAACCCCACCACCGACAAGTCCTCCGGCACCCGGAGGCCCAGCTCCCGGGCGGCCTGCACGGCGCCCAGGGCCAACACGTCGGAGATGCAGAACAGGGCCGTGGGGCGCTCCGGCCGGGCCAGCAGCCGCCGGGCGGCCTCCACGCCGGAGGAAAAGCTGTAATCCCGTCCGGCAAAGGTCTGGTCGTCCTCCCGCGGGGGGATGTTCAGAACGCGCAGCCCGTCCAGATAGCCCTGCCGGCGGGCGATGGTGGACATGAAGTCGTTGTCCGCGCCGACAAAGCCGATGCGCCGGTGGCCCAGCCCGGCCAGGGTGAGCACCACCTCCCGGGCGGCGGCCAGATTGTCCACCGACACATGGCTCACCGCCTGGTTGTCGCAGTATTCGCTGCACTGTACCAGGTGATAGTGGCGGGCCATGCCGGTCACATGGGGGTCGTCCCGGGCCGGCTCCATCAGAATGGCGCCGTCGGCCCTGCCGTCCTTCAAAAATTCCAGGTAAAGCGCCCGGCGCTCCGCCTCGGCATTGGTGATGCACAGCATGCCGCTGTAGCCGTCCTCGTGGAGCCGGTCCTCCGTCCCGGCGATGATGGGGGCGTAGTAGGGGTTGCTTACGTTTGGTACGATGACCAGTACCACCCGGCTCTCGCCCCGCCGGAGGCTCCGGCCCCACACGTTGGGCTGGTAGCCCAGCCGCTCAATGGCCTCCTGCACCCGCGCCTGGGTCTCATGGGACACCGAGGGACTGCCGTTGACCACTCTGGAAACAGTAGCGACAGAGACGCCCGCGGTTTTGGCGACCTCCGAAATCGTTGGGGCACGCATCCTGTTTCACCTCTGATGTAATCGTTTACATTTGACGAGGTGAGTATAACATTTTGACCAAATACAGTCAAGACACTTTGCGGACTTTTTGTGATATTCCTTAAAATTGTAAATAATATACAAAATTTGAGTCACTTTTTTGACTTGCAGAGCGGGAGACTCCTGTTGGGCGGGACGGTCTGGCAGGTGGGAGAAGAGGCTATGCACCCCGGAGCGGAGGGGAGAAAAGTAGTAATTTTTTTTGTGCACTTTGAGAAAGAAATTTTGTATATAGAATAAATAAAACAAAAGGGCGTCCCTCATATCGCATATGATTTCCATATTTGAAATGTTGCAAAAAAAGCTGGTTTTTGGAAAATATTGACCAACTTTTGCGCCTTGAAATGGCGAAAAAAAGGAGTTAATATACAAACGAAAATCAAATATAAATTAGTTTTTCTATATATAGAATGTTTGGGAGATCGCTATGCATCACAAAAAAGAATTGCAGGAATTGATGCGGACCTACAGCTCCATGAAGGCCCTGCAGCTCCTGGTGGCGCTGGCCGACTGCGAGGGGGAGATTTCGCTGGCCCAGCTCTCCGCCGCCACGGGGATTCCGCCCAGCTCCACCCACCGGATTCTCCAGGAGATGCAGCACTGCGGGTTTGTCATCAAGGATGAGGTAAAAAAGTGCTACCGGGCAGGATTTGAGGCGCGCCTGCTGGCCATACAGCTCCAAAAGACAAACTTTCTCTATGAGGCCGCCAGAGGAGAGATGGCCTATCTGAACGATCTGAGCCTGGAGACCATCCACCTCATCGGGGAGGAGGATATGGAGGCCATCTATCTGGCAAAGCTGGGGGCAAAGAGCTCCGTAGGGCTTCACTCGGCGGTGGGCAAACGGATTCCGCTCCACTGTACAGGGGGTGGGAAGGCGATCCTGGCGTGGAAATCCGAGAGCTGGCTGGAGAACTACCTGGCCCATGTGAAACGGGAGCGCTTCACCGGCAAGACCCTGACCGACGCGGAGGATCTGCGGCGGGAGCTGGAGGTGATCCGGATTCAGGGCTACGCAGTGGATAACCACGAGCACCATACGGACGTGGTGTGCATCGCGGCGCCGGTGTTTGATGTGGATAACCAGGTGCTGGCGGCCATCGGAATTGCCGCGCCGGACTATCGCTTCTCCTTGGAAAAGGCGCTGTCCTACTCTGGGGAAATATTGCGGTGTGCGGCCCGCATTACAGAGAAGCTGGGCTGGCACTATCCCATTCGGGTATCGAAAAAGAGAGATGAGGGAGGCAGATTTGCATGAGTGAACCGATGGATCTGATTTATAAGGACCCAAAGTACCCAAGCTCCAAGGTAGTGAACGGCCTGAGCATGGCGGGCCCCCGGGCCCATCTGCGGGGCATGGGTCTGGTCAACGAGGAGTTGGCCAAGCCGTTTATCGGCGTCATCAATACCTATAACGAGATGCATCCCGGGCACATCCACCTCAACCGCATCGGCCAGTTGGTCAAGGACGGCGTGCGGGAGGCGGGAGGCGTCCCCTTTGAGGTGAACACCATCTCCCTCTGCGACGGCTTTTCCCAGGGCCATGTGGGAATGTGCAGCGTGCTGCCCAGCCGCGAGGTGATCGCCGACTCCATCGAGGTCTATGCCGGCGGCCACCAGTTGGACGGCCTGGTGCTCATCGGCGGCTGCGATAAGATTGTGCCGGCCATGATTATGGCGGCACTGCGCATCAACCTCCCCACCGTGCTCGTCACCGGCGGCCCCATGATGCCGGCCGTATACAAGGGGAAGCAGTACGGCACCTATGAGCTGAAGGAGATGGCGGGAAAGCTGACCCGCGGAGAGATCTCCAGGGAGGAGTATGAGTACATGGAGGGGCTGATGTCCCCTACCCCCGGCTCCTGCGCTATGATGGGAACGGCCAATACCATGTCCATCATCGCGGAGGCCATGGGCCTGACGATGCCGGGCAGCGCCTGCGCCCACGCGGTCAGCGGCAAGAAGAACCGGGTGGCCAAGGAGAGCGGCATGGCGGTGGTTCGCCTGGTGGAGGAAGACATCCGGCCCCGGGACATCGTCACCCAGGAGATGCTGGAGCTGGCGGTCCGGGTGGGACTGAGCGTGGGCGGCTCCACCAACATGACGCTGCACATGCCGGCCATCGCCCACGAGGCAAAGCTGCACATGTCTCTGGAGGAGATCGGCCGTCTGTCGGCGGAGACACCCTATCTGGCCAAAATCAAGCCCTCCGGCAGCCATACGATGCTCGATCTGGATCAGGCCGGCGGCGTGGGCGCCGTGATGCGTGAGCTGGACGGACTCATCAACCTGGATCAGATGACCGTTAACGGAAAAACCCACCGCCAGAATGTGGAGCGGGTGGTTGAACACAACCCGGAGGTGATCCGCCCCGTGTCCGACGCCTACAGCGACCACGGCTCCATCACGGTACTCAAGGGCAATCTGGCCCCCGACGGCGCAGTGATCAAGCAGTCGGCCGTGGCGGCCGCCATGCGCAGGCACAGCGGTCCTGCCCGCTGCTTTGAGTGTGAGGAGGATGCCGTCAAGGCCATCTACGGCGGCGTGGTACAGCATGGCGAAGTGCTGGTGATCCGGAACGAAGGCCCCCAGGGCGGCCCCGGCATGCGGGAGATGCTGACCGCCACCGCGGCACTGGTGGGCATGGGCTTTTCTGAGTCGGTGGCGCTGGTGACCGACGGCCGCTTCTCCGGCGCGACCCGCGGCCCCTGCATCGGCCACGTCTCCCCGGAGACCTCCCGCCGCGGCCCCATCGCCATTGTGCAAGACGGCGACCGCATTGACATCGACATCGATGCCGGGACCCTGCACGTGGACCTCTCCGACGGGGAGATCGCCCGGCGGCTGGCCGAGCTGCCGCCCTACCAGCCCAAGGTTACTGAGGGCTATCTGGCCCGCTACGCCCGCAATGTGGAGCCGGCGGCCAGAGGCGCTATTTTGGACTGACAAAGCGTCAGTCAGGAAAGGAGAGGGACTCCATGTCCAAAATATGCAGTCTGCGCGGTATTTCCGCCCCCCAATTGACCCCCTTTCGGGAGGACGGGAGCATCAACTACGGGGAATACACGCGGCTGACCCAATTTATTACGGATGCAGGAGTACACGGCGTCTTCGTCTGCGGCACCACCGGAGAGTTTGTCAATCTGACGTTGGAGGAGCGGAAAAGGCTCCTGACGGCGGCGGTGGAGGGAGCGGGGCCGGAGAGCTGTATTCTGTTCAACACCACGGCCATGAATCTGGCGGACATGAAGGAGCTGTTTGACTGGGCCAGGCATGAGGGCGCCCACGCGGCGTCGGTCACCGCGCCCTATTACCACAGCTATGACGCCGAGACTCTGACCGCTTACTTCCGCAAGGCCGCGGAGCTGGCGGAGGGGATGCCCCTGTATCTGTATAACATGCCGGGGATGACCCATAACCCCATCACGCCCAAGGTGGTACAGGAGGTGTGCGACACCTGCCCCAACGTGGCGGGCCTGAAGGACAGCAGCATGGATTTCCTGACGTTTCAGGAGTTCCAGTGCCTGGAACTTCCGGAGGGCTTCGAGCTGATTACCGGAAACGACGCCCAGGTGCTCCCCGTCCTTCAGTCCGGAGGAGACGGCGCGATTATCGCCATGGCCAGCGTGTTTCCAAAGCAGTGCCAGCAGCTCTGGGATTACTACTATGCCGGTGAGCTGGAGCAGGCCCGTCGGATACAGCGGATGCTTCTGAAGCTGCGCGGACTGGTGCGGAGCGTTATGCCCGTCATGGCCCACAAAAAGATGCTGGAGCTGCAGGGCTTCCACATGGGGCCGGCCCGGTTCCCCTTCCGTGATCTGAGCGGGGAGGAGAGCCGGACAATTGAGGAGGGCCTGGAAAAGCTTCTGGGCCAAGTGGGATGACGGCCTTCGGCTTCCGCTGGTACGGGCCCGAGGACGCAGTCACGCTGGAACATATCCGCCAGATCCCGCCGGTGACGGAGCTTGTCACCTCGCTCTATCACATCCCGGCCGGAGCGCTGTGGCCGGAGGAGGACATCGCGGCCCGGGCCGCCCGGGCTGCGGCGGCAGGCCTGCACTTCTCGGTGGCGGAGGGATTGCCGGTTCATGAGTCCATCAAACTGGGCGGCCCGGAGCGGGAGCGGTACATCGGACAGTTCGTGGAAAACCTGGAGCGGCTGGCTCGCCATGGGGTGCATACCGTCTGCTATAACTTCATGCCCCTGTTCGGCTGGATTCGCACAGAGCTGGAGCAGCCCCTGCCGGACGGCTCCGCCACCCTGGCCTTTCACCAGGCTGCGCTGGAGCGCATGAACCCGGAGCGGGATGTCTGGACGCTGCCCGGCTGGAACTTTTCCACCCGGCAGGGGGAAATCCGGACGCTGCTGGGCCAGTACCGGGCCTTGGGAGAGGCGGGGCTGTGGAACAACCTGCGCTATTTCCTACAGGCTGTGGTCCCAGAGGCGGAGCGGCTGGGAATACGCCTGGCCATCCCCCCGGACGACCCGCCTCTTCCGGTATTTGGCCTGCCCCGGGTGGTATCCACGCTGGAGGATCTGCTCCGCCTGACCGGCGCGGTGGATCTGCCATCCAACGGTGTGACGCTGTGCACCGGCTCCCTGGGCAGCAGCAGGGCCAACGATGTGGTCAAGATTGCAGACCGCCTCTGTGCGGAGGGCAAAATTCCCTTTGTCCACGGGCGGAATGTCCGCTGGGAGGGGGAGGAGGACTTCTGTGAGAGCGGACATCTGACCGCCTCGGGAAGCCTGAATATGGCGGCCATTCTGGCGGCCCTGCACCGGAGGGGCTTTGACGGCGTGATACGCGCCGACCACGGCCGGATGGTGTGGGGCGAGCGGGGCCGCCCTGGTTACGGCCTCTACGACCGGGCGATGGGTGTATGCTATCTGGCCGGCCTGTGGGAAGCGCTCTGTTATTCCTGTTAACCCGCCGCCTGTGCGGCAAAAATCATAAGAAGAAAAGAGGTATTCCTATGAAAAACCTGAAGAAAGTCCTTGCACTGTCCCTGTCCCTGTCGCTGGCGCTGCCTCTGGCGGCCTGCGGAGATCAGGGCGAAACCGAAAAGGGAGGCGGCAGCACCGGCAGCTATCCAAGCAGCACTATCACGGTGGTATGCCCCTGGGATGCTGGCGGAACCTCCGACGGCCTGTGCCGCATTGTCTCCGAGATCGGCGCCCGCGACGAGTACTTCGGCGTCAATATGGTGGTACAGAACAGCGGCGGCGCGGGCGGCACCGTGGCTACCACGGAGTTCAAGAACGCAGCCCCCGACGGCTACACCCTCTGTCAGGAGGCCATCGGCGTGTTTACCCTTCAGCCCTTCGTCCGCGAGGTCAGTTACACCATTGACGACTTTATCCCTGTGGCGGCCCTGTCCAATGAGCCAATCATTATGATTGCGGGCAAGGACTCCGGCATCACCAGCGTTGACGATTTGCTGGAGATGGACTCCGTGACCTACGGCTTCTCTGGCAGCGGCAGCCTGATGGAGCTGTCCCAGAAGCAGTTCTTCGGCATGGCCGGCGTGGAGGCAACCGGCATCTCCTATGACGGCAGCTCTCCCACCATTGCGGCCCTGCTGGGCGGCCACATTGACGTCTGCACCGGACATCCCGGCGAGGTCATGCAGTATGTGGAGTCCGGTGACGCCGTGGCCATCGGCATCTTCAACGACGAGCGGGACCCACGTGAGAACCTGAAGGATATCCCCACCTTCAAGGAAATGGGCTATGACGTGACGATGAGCGTCTGGAAGTTCCTGATGCTGCCCGCCGGTACCCCCGAGGACGTGGTAACCAAGGTGACCGAGACCCTGACTGCCATCACCGAGACCGACGAGTACAAGGAGTTCTGCGACGCCAACCAGCTCCTGCCCCTGACCATGACTACCGAGGAGATGGTGGAACGTATTAACGAGGAGGCGGCCGTGAACCAGGAGCTGCTGGCCGGCTGATCCCTCTGCCAAACACATAGCAAGCGCTCTCCGGGCCATGGACCGACGGCGGCCCGCGGCCCGGAAAACAATACCTTAACAAAGGAGGGAGCTTATGAGTCAATACAAAAAGGATATGATTGCTTCCTTTTTCTTTCTGATACTGGGAGCGCTGGTATTGATCTCGGTTCCGCTGACCATTCAAGATCCGGGCGTGTCCGTCATGGGCCCGCGCGTATTCCCCTATTTTATCGGGGCCTGCATGGTGATTCTCAGCCTGGCGCTGATGCTCACCACCATTGTGAAGCACCGCAAGGCGGGCGGCGCCGACAGCACGGGAACCTTTGCCTCCGAGGAGGAGAGAAAGCGGGCCCTGCGGGACGAGCTGCGGGCGCTTCTGCTGGCCGCTGTGATTCTGGTCTATGCGGCACTGTTTCAGATTCTGGGGTATTTTATCTCCACGCTTCTGGCAGCCACCGTTATTCTGCTTATTTTCCGCGTGAAAAAGATCTGGGCCTACCCGGTGGTCTATGCCGCGGCGGTAGCCATCTGGGCGGGATTTACCTTCCTGCTCTCCGTGAGACTGCCTTAAGAGGAGGAGAGGAGCATGATTGAATCCGTTTTGAGCAGCCTTTTTACCCTGGAGAACCTGCTCTGGATCAACGTCGGCCTGGCCGGCGGAATTATGGTTGGCGCACTGCCCGGCCTGACTGGCACCATGGCCATGGCGCTGCTGCTGCCGCTTACATACGGCCTGGCGTCCATCCCGGGGGTTATGCTGCTGCTGGGCGTCTACTGCGGCAGTATCTACGGCGGTTCCATCACCGCCATCCTGATCAACACGCCGGGCACGCCGGCCTCGGCTGCCACCTCGCTGGACGGCTACCCGATGGCTCAGAAGGGGCACGGGTTAAGAGCTCTGCATGATGCACTGTCCGCCTCCACCATCGGCGGCCTGTTCAGCTGTGCGGTTCTGCTGTTTGCCGCGCCGCCCATTGCCAGCTTTGCGCTGAAGTTCGGCCCGGCCGAGTATTTCGCCCTGGCTCTCTTTGGACTGACGATTATTGCCAGCGTGGGCGGAAAGTCCCAGATCAAGGGCCTGCTGATGGGCTTTGTAGGGCTGCTGATCTCCTGCATCGGCATCGATCCCATGGATGGCGTCAGCCGCTTCACCTTCGGTATCAACCGCATGGAGGGCGGTATTGATACCATTCCCGTGCTCATCGGCCTGTTCGCCATCACGGAGATCATGGCCAAGGCCCGGGACATGAACAAGGCCACCGGAACGGCGGTCAAGGTGGAAAAGGAGAAGACCCGCTTCCGCGACGTACTGAAATACAAGATGGTGCTGCTCAAGTCCAGCATTCTGGGCGTGTTTATCGGCGCGGTGCCCGGCACCGGCGCGGCCATCTCCTCTTTCTTGGCGTACAATGAAGCCAAGCGGACCTCCAAGCATCCCGAGGAATACGGGCACGGTTCCGAGGAGGCGGTTGTGGCCTCCGAGTCGGCCAACAACGCCGTTACGGGCGCCACCCTGATCCCCCTGCTGACCCTGGGCATTCCCGGCGACACCAACACGGCCGTGCTTCTGGGCGCTCTTACCATGCAGGGTATCGCCGCCGGCCCCCAACTGTTCACCCAGCACGGGGAGTGGGTCTACACCATTATGCTGGGCCTGATCGCCGTCAATATCTTTATGTACCTCCAGGGCCGGGTATTCATCCGGGGCTTCGTCAACATCACCCGCGTCCCCACCAGCACCCTGGTCCCCATTCTGGTCATGCTGTGCGTGATCGGCGCCTATGCCATCGACTACTCCGTGTTCAACGCCATCTTTATGGTGGGCGTGGGTATCTTCGGCTACTTCATGACCAAGCTGGACATGCCCATGACGCCCATGGTCATCGGCCTGGTGCTGGGCAAGCTGTGCGAATCCAACCTGCGCCGTGCGCTCATCGTGTCCAAGGGAAGCTGGGCGACGTTCTTTACCTCCCCCATCAGCCTGTTCTTTATTCTTCTGTCGCTGTTTATGCTGTTCTTCCCCTATATTAAGAAGAAGCTGGCGGCCCGCAGGGCTGCGGCTTGATCAGAGGCGTACATATGAGAAATGGGAATTTGATTCAGCTCTGTTCAGGAAGATACTATCAAGGCAGCGGCGTCCTCTCTCATCTGGGAGGGGACGCCGTACTGCTGGGGCGGCGCGCGCTGGTGGTGGCGGATGCCGCCGTGTGGCCCAAGGTGGAGGCACGTGTGCTCCGCAGCCTGGAGCAAAGCGGTGTGGATACAAAGATCTGGCTCTTTTCCGGCCACTGCTGCCCCGGCAATGTTCGAAGTGCGGCCCAGGCCGGACAGGCATACGGGGCGGAGCTGGTGGTGGGCGTGGGCGGCGGCCGCGCGCTGGATACGGCTAAAATAGCGGCTGACCATATGGGGGTGCGGGCGATCAACGTCCCCACCTCTGCGGCTACCTGCGCCGCCTCAGCGTGGCTGGCGGTAGAGTACACCGATGAGGGCGCGTTCGTGGGGAACAACTGGACCCGGTACCCGCCCTTTGCCGTGATAGCCGAGCTGGACTTTATCGTCAGGGACTGTCCGGCCCGTCTCTGCGCGGCAGGCATAGTGGATGCCATGGCGAAATACCCGGAGATCAGCTACAACATTCAATTCTCCAATCAGTGGGAAAAGAACCTCTTCTCCCAGAGCGCCCAGCTCCTGTCTGAAAACACCTACCGGCTCTTGCTGGAGCATGGGTGTGAGACAATTGAGCAGCTTCGGGCCGGGAAGATCACACCGGCGCTGGAGGACTGTGTCTGCGCGGCCCTCCAGGTGACAGGGGTGATTTCCGCCATGGCCTGCGGCGGCAAGCAGGCCGCCGTGAGCCACACCCTCTACAGCTACTTCTGCTGTGTGCACCCGGAACTGGCCGCCGGATTCCTCCACGGGGAGCTGGTGGGCAGTACGCTGGTCTACCAACTGGCGGTAAACGGGGCCCAAAAAGAAGAGCAGGAGGCGCTGAACCGGGTGCTGCGGGCGCTGGGTATGCCCACCTGTCTGGAGGAGCTGGGCCTGAAGGAGACTTCGGAGGAGGCCGACCGGATTTTCGCCTTCCTGGCGGAACGCATGCCGGTGGAGACGCCGAAAGAACTCCAGCGCCTGCGTGGGGAGAGCGATGTTTTGTTCCACGGCCTGCGGGACAGCGCCGGGAAACTGCAAACGAAAAGAGGAGAAGCCCATGAAACTGGAATTTGAGTACGGGCAGGGCCTGCTGGGCGCGGAGCTGCCCGACAGCACGGACATCTTCATCCCCGGGGAGACGGTGGCGGATCCCCCCTGTCTGCCCCAGGACTGGGACAGCCTGTACGCCGCTACCCTGGCGTCCATCCGCAACCCCATCGGCATGCCCCCGCTGAAGGAGCTGGCTCTTATAAA
>OLIH01000198.1_pt1 | contig 56335 bp, 53 predicted proteins | sample 1609721 | NCBI WGS metagenome assembly OLIH01 (sample SAMEA4350157, study PRJEB24818) | metagenome | biome: human; feature: gut; material: faeces | place: Denmark | collected 2013-09
ATACTCTATACCATCTGGCTGGCCGCCATTTTAATTTTGAGATGCTCAGCGGCTTGATTCTGTATTGCCTTTTTTGCCTCCCTAAAAATCTGAAATTTCTACTTGACTTTTATTAGCAGGTCTTTTTTATCAGAAAGATCGGATTAAATCAAAGATACGGATTGGGTAAAACAAAGAGCGAGGCGTTCCTGCCTCGCTCTTACTGTATTTCCTGTTCTATGCCCACATGGCATCCCATTGGGCAAATGCGCCGTCCATCGCTTTGACAACCTGATCCGGCTGGTTGTATTTGACTTTGGCGTAAATATCCATCGTGATTTTACTGCTCTCGTGACCTGCCAGGTACTGCACCGTTTTGGGGTCAACCGAGGAATGAATCAGGTTGGTTATGTATGTGTGCCGGAGTTGGTGGGGAGTGACCTCGAAATCCAGGCTGTAAACACAGTGACCGTTGTTCCGGGCCTTCTCTCCCAGCTGCGGGTAAAGGATATACTTCACATATTTTCCATCTACCAGCTTTTTTGCCACTCTCGGTCTGGCGGTCCGTGTCACTATGTATTGCCACAGCCGCTTAAACTGTGTGTAGGACAGCGGGCCGCCATCCCGATTCGCCACCACATAATCAGAGTCAGACGTTTCCTTCGCCTCCCTCAAGCATTCTGCCAAGCAGGTCGGGAGTGGGATATTCCGCTCTGCCGCCTTGGTCTTTAGTTCGGTGAGAATGACTGGCCGATTATGCTCCGTGTGCCACGCCCGCCGGACTGTCAGATAAGGTGTATCCGTGTCCAAATACACCGAATCCCACTGGAGCGCGAGTATTTCTTCCCGCCGCAGACCGGCATATAATCCAATCATCACAAACACATAAGGAGGCAAGTCCCGGATCGCATCTAAAAGTTGCTCGACCTGTTCATCCGTCAACGCCTGACGGTCCTCCTGCGGAACACCGCCGCCTTTTGCGTTTAGATGGAGCGTCGGATTCACCTCGATCACATGACTTTCCTTTGCCGCCCGAAAGATGGATTTATAAAGGATTACCACGGATTTATAGACCGACGCCGATTTTTTGGAAACTGGGACGAGGGCGAGCTGGATGTCATCCAGTGTTACATCTGCCATCCGCATCTCTCCCAGTTTCTTAATGATATGCCGCCTAACCTTGGAGGTGTAATCCGTCAAGGTAGTCTGCCGCACATGGACTGATTGCATCAGCAGCCATTTCTCACAGTATTCTGCTACCGTTGGCGATTTCCGATGAAACCGGGCATGACCGATCTGCTCCAACGCCTCCGTTTCTTTGTCATACAGTTCTTCGGGGGTTCTCGCATAAAGGGCGACCCGCTTGCCATCGGCATCCTCGATTCGGGTCCTGTAATACTCTACGCCATTCAGCGTGACCGTACTATAATCTGGAATTAGTCGTTTTCTTTTTGCCAATACCGTTACCTCTCAAGAATCATATTCAGCGCTGTATCTTTGTTTTACCAGACACCACTTATTTCAGCAAGGATACGGATTAGCTCACGCCTCGGCACTTCGCACTTTGCGGTATGTGGCGCACTTTTCCACCGGCTTCGCCCGATGCGTGAATTTTGCGATGTACTCCTGAAGGCTTGCGTCTGTGAAATAGACGCAGCCGTTCTGCACATACTGAACATAGGAAATCAGGCCATTGTTGCGGGCCGTGTCCAGTGTTGCAATACTGATTCCCAGGATTTTGGCCGCTTCTTTCCTTGTAAATAACTTTTCCATATAATCTCTCCCTTCTTTGTCAAGGATATGGTTGTGGCTTTCAAAATCACATGAATGCGCTGGCGGTTTTGCCTGCCAGCGCATGGTATCTAATTTTGAAATTCTTTTTTGTGTTACGCCACATTTGCCACGCACCCCTGACGCAGGGGACAGGACAGGTCTCCGCTGGCGCGGCTGTCATAACTCCGCAGCGTCGTTCATAGCGTGCGCCGCAGGGTTCCCCCCAAGTCTTTGGCGGGCCGTGAGGAAGTATCTTTAAGCCCCCGCGCAGTCATCGCGCCGGATGTGCCACCATCCGGGTCACAGGGCCGTTGATCGCTCCGAAACAGCTTGTCCATCACCTCCTGGCTGCTCCATCTTCGCGGCGTCCTGCACTCGCTCATACGCGGGTTATGTACCTGTTCTGCCGTGTATTCAGTTGTCAAAGATCAGCGAAGGAAAAATCCCCTTCTTGATAACCATGACAAAAACAGGCGATTTGTCCTGCCTGTTACGCAAATTTTTTGAAAAAATTTTTAGCCTTGCCGCCTGGCCGGGGTTGTACACAGAGCAAGCATCGGGTAAACAAAATAAAATAGGTATTATCGTGCCTAAAAGAGCCTCCTAAAAGGTTCTTCTCGACAGAGAATAGGAACGATAAAATATCATTAAGGAGACGATAGTACCTATGGAGATGTTAAAAGAGCTGGGACGGCGTATTCAAAAAGCCCGTAAGGTGAAAAAACTTACACAACAGGAACTCGCTGATTTGAGCCATGTTTCGCTGAAGCACGTTCAAAGTTGTGAAAGAGGGGAAAAGAACCCTTCTTTTGAGGTTCTGCGTGCTTTTGGTAAAGTTTTGAATTTGTCCTTGGACTCCCTGATGAATCTTGATCTGCCCGAAGATGAACAATCCGCCAACGATATGCGGCAGCTCTACCTTTCGTGCCCTCCGGCGGCCAGAAAGGCGCTGTTAAACTCGGCCCGTGCGCTGGCTGATGAACTAAAAGAGATGACGCAGGCAGACGAATGTGACCAAGATAAAAAAGCAGAGGAGAAATAAGCCGGTGGAGGAATAAAAATCCCCCACCGGCTCTTTTTTTGCCGCTATTCGGCGGTCAGGTTATCGGGCTGTGTCCAGCAGACGCGCCAACTTCTTCAGCCCGCGCCGGATGCTGTCCCACACACGGCGGCGGTCGGTGCCCTCAATCCGGGCGATCTCGGCCACCGTCATGCCCAAGTAAAACCGGGCGTAGATACGCCGGGCCTGGATGGCGGGCAGCTTCATCAGCGCAGCATACACTTCTTCCCGCAGTTGCTTCTGCTCCAGAATTTCCTCCGGGGTGAGTGGCCGGTTGATGGCATCGTTTTCAATGCCATCCTCCCGGTTCAGAGAGTAATGGGCCTTGTGCCGGAACTTCCGGCGCTCGTAAGCGGCATCGTTCTGTTGCTGGCCCCGGATCGCGGTCAGGACTTCCTCGGCCACGTCCACAAAGACATCGGTTTTATACACATCGGGATACAGCTCCCGAAGATTGATCTTCTGCATTATGTACCTCCATTTCGATTCACGGGTTGACGGGTGAACCAAAATGAAGGCGGTGGGCGACACCTTTCTGGGAAATTCCCGAAAAAACGATAAGCAAAAGCGCCAGCATCCGAAGAACGGCGGCTGGCGCTTCTAAAATAGGACTTATGAAGCTTATAGAGCAGCCACGATAGTGCCTGTTCATAAGCGAATGGAAGCCGATTGACAGTCAGGCTTTTTTTGACAGGTAAATTCCTGCCGAATTATGTCGAAGTAGTCTTTGCTTCACGGCGGCTCCCTCCTAAAGCCGCCGCCACCTTTGAAATAGGGTCGTCACTCTTTGTGGGCATAAGGAACGGCGGCCTTGATTTTGTCAAAGCCGCCGTAGATATATTTAAGGCATGGCGATTGCCTGCTGAACGACGGCTTTTTTTATTTTGCCGTCGCCCGGCAGCTACCATTTTTTATTATTATAAAAAGTAATTCTCGCAGAAACCTCACAACGAATATGCTTTTCGACAAAATAACAGGCTAAATTCTCGCAAAGCTGTGAGATTTCAAAAATCATTTTATCTCTTTTCGACGATATAAACTGATACCGATAGCCGTAGTAGTTACTGTAATTTCCAATGAATAGAGCGGCCATTGCCCCGTATTAGAGAAATCATGTGATGTATCTTCTCCCTCTGAATTGAACATATCTGCAAGCTGAATAGTTTGACCTGATGGCAAGAAAAGATGTCATTATGCTGGTAAAGACAATTACCGCGCCAGTCACCGATAAAGGAAATAGGAGTGTAAAAACAGGCCTAATTGTCACAAAGCTGCGATAATTCAAAAGCGGCTGCTCATACAAGCAGCCGCTTCATCATTAGGCGAATTATTCCGCAATTCTTAATCTTTCTACAACTGTTCGTTTTGCCATATTGCGGTGGCAGAGCAAAGGAACAATAGCAGTAATTGCTATCAGAGGAATAGCACATAGTATAATAGGTAACAAAGAAAAGTGCCATGTGAAATAGGTCAGTTCTGCGCCCATCATTTTTACAACTGTGACGCTCGCAATCGTTGAAAAGATAAAAGAACAAATCAGACCCAAAACAGAATATCCTAATCCCTCATAGATCAACATACTCTTTACTTGTTGCCCAGTCATTCCAACGGATTGCAACATAGCAATTTCTCGGTATCGAGAGAGAATAGAGGTCGTCGTAGAGTTAATAAAATTCAAAATACCGATCAAAGCAAGGACGGCACATAAAACACCACCAACTAAACGATACATGGTAGTCAACCCACGGAAAGAATCCTGTAAGGTTACTTTGGAATAGTAGTCAAGAGAGGTTTCAATGTTCGAGGTATAGTATTGCAACCAACGATCCGCCGCATCGATATGTGCGTCATCGACATTATACATTGTTTTCATTGGCAGCACATTTGCATCACCTACTACCTTGAAATATTCACTTGTAGGAAGTACATATTCTACTCCCAAGTCAACACTCATAGGGGAACGCAATGCTTCTGGAATGGTAACAACAGCCAAAACACTGTATGTCCTATTTGTTCCGTCCGAGCATATCACATCAATATTATCTCCGGGCTGGTACAATGAAGTTGTTCCATCTCCAACCATCTGCATCGTTGTTACATAAATCCCCTTGCCGGCTTGCCATTGCTCAGCCGATAAATCGCCTTCAAGCACTTGAAGATGCTCTGCCGGCCATTCTTCAAACCCGTAAATATTAACTCCATGCCCGCCGCGTATCTTGTAATTTTGAAAGTCGGCTGCTAAATTTTCAGAGGTTGAGGAAAGCTCTGTTATGTTTCTTTCTGCGGAAGCGGCAAAAGGCTGCGTAGAAGTTTGCATATAAATATTAGCAACGCTCTCTAACCCGTCAAGTGTTTCTACTTCCTGAATAAACTCTTCACTTACCCCCGATGTGTTAATCGGTAAGGAACTATTTATAACCGTAGCGTCAGCAACCGTAAAATCCGCAAGACTATAATTTGATACAAACTTATCAAAGTCAAATGAGGTAACATAGGTATAGACACTATTCAACAGAACAAGGCTTAAAGAAAAAGACAAGGTTACAATAATAACTTTTTTCTTATTCCGTCCAAAATTTTGTTTTGCCATCATTGACGGATTTATACGCTTGGTATGTCTGCGTTTCCTTTTACTGATATTTGGCTCTTGCTCAACATATTTTAGTGCTTCAATCGGGGAAACCTTTGCTGCCATTGACGCTGGTTTGCGACAGCTTATGAATACTGTAATCAAGGCAAAAAGTACAGCGACAAGAAAAATGATGGGGTTTACCGTAGTAATTACAGTCATATTTCCCGAAAGCATACGGAGGATTGACGGAATAAGCACACGTCCAATAGGCCACCCCAATAATAGGCCCAAAGGGATACCGATTATTGAAAGCCGGATCGCCTTTTTATAAACAATTTTTCGTATTTGTCTGGCGGTTGTCCCAAGCGTCTTTAACATTCCATAAAAACGTATATCCTGAGCGATTGAGATATAAAATACATTATAAATTAGCAGATACCCGGCAATAAAAATTACCAAAATGGCGGCTAATACAGGAATTATGCCAGAAACGCTAACCGTTGCCGTAGTGTAAGCACTATTAACACCTATGCGATCACCAAAATCATAGTCAGAAGCGAGATTTTCCACTTGATTTTGAATGTTCCAAGCAGAAGAAAACATGATAGCGCAATCAATGTAGCCGGAGATTTTCGATGTATCACCTGTTGACACGCCGTAAACAGGTGGAGCCACTTGTTCCATATATGCTTTTGAAAGAAAAATCATTTGGCTTGGCGTTACAGTATCACCCGTCCAAATACCCGATAACACAAAGGTTTCCGTAACATTTTGCGTATCGGTTGAAAATGTCAATTCGATTTGTGACCCAATTTCCGCATTAGACAATCCCATTGCGTCTAATACAATCTGGCTGGTAGCCATTTCATTTTCTGCTTGCGGCAAACTGCCCTTCTCAGGATTGTGAAAGCCCCAAAGCGCATAGTTTTCATCTGCATACCGAACTTCCGTTGGCAGCTTATTGAAGCACTCGCCAACTGCATATCCAAAGACTACAGATTTGCCGTACTCCTCAATTCGATCATCGGAAATCAAGTCCTCATATTCATTTTCAGTAATAAGTTTTGCATTTGCATGAGCAGATGTACCTACTGTCCTCATTTCATTATCTTGAATAGAAGATTGTAAACTGATAGCTATTGTAAACAAGCTGGTAAACAGTAAGGTTGAAAGCATAATCGCCAGAACAGCAATATAATTTTTGCCAGATTTTAAAGAACGATTTGCTAATTTTTTCAGTATTTTCCCATTGTTATTTCCAAAAAGAATGTCATTCATTTGCGCCACCCCCCCTTACTCTGCAATTTTTCCGTCCTCAATGCGGATAATGCGGTCTGCAAGTTGGGCGATCTCATTGTTATGGGTAATCATTACAAGGGTTTGATGAAACTTTTGGCTTGTTACTTTCAATAGACTTAAAACATCATTGCTTGTATGACTGTCAAGATTTCCTGTCGGCTCGTCTGCGAGAACGATGGCGGGCTTAGATACAAGGGCGCGGGCAATCGCTACACGCTGCTGCTGACCACCAGAAAGGTTATTAGGCATATTTTGAAGTTTATCTTCCAATGCAAGTATTTTAACAACTTCCCGCAGGAAACTTTTATCCGGTTTATCTCCGTCCAATTCTACCGGAAGAACAATATTTTCATAGACGTTCAGTACGGGGACAAGATTGTAGTTTTGAAAAACAAAACCAATTTTTCTTCTGCGAAAAATTGTGAGCTGTTCGTCTTTCAATTTTGATAAATCCTTTCCGTCTACAATAACTTTGCCAGAAGTCGGTACGTCCAATCCACCGATCATATTTAGCAATGTGGATTTTCCGCTGCCAGATGTTCCCACAATAGCGACAAACTCGCCCGCTTCAACAGAGAGAGAAATACCGTCCAGAGCCTTTGTGATGTTCGGTTTGACTCCGTAGTATTTTTTCAGTTCAATCGTTTGTAATATTGGCATTTGATCTACCACCTTTCCTTTTGATAATTCCATTGTAAAAAGGATTCCTCGCAGAAATGTCACAACTGCCTTTGAATTTTTGAACTTGATAGATTGAAAAATCGCAATCTGGTGACATTTCAAGAACGAGGAAGGAATACCGAAAAGGTAGAGCCAGTACCGACTTGCGAAACAACACGGATATATCCCCCTTGCCGAGTGATAATTTCACGGGCAAGATATAGGCCAATCCCAATGCCGGGGGCGTCGTGCACACTGTCCTCACGATAGAACCGCTTAAAAATGGTTCCCTGATGTTGTTCTGGAATACCGATGCCTGTATCGGAAATATCAATCTTCACATACATTTCCCAACACGCCACAGCCACATGGATTTTCCCGCCCGCTGGCGTGTACTTTACCGCATTATCCAGAATGTTAAATAGGGCTTCGGTTGTCCATTTCCGATCATGGGCCGCAGATACCGTTTCCGGGCAATCCACCGTGACTGCAATCTTTTTCTGCTCTGCGTTCAGCAGAATACCCCCCAGCGCCGCTGCAAGCGTATCATAGATGGCCTGCGGCTTCGGCTCCAAGGCAATTACTCCGGCTTCCAGCCGCGACGTTTTAATCATCGCCTGCATGAGAAAATCCAGCTTGTCTAACTGGCTGTTCATCGCCAGAAGAAATTCTCTCTGCTTTTCCGGCGATACATTTTGCTCCAACAAAGTTGCGTCCAGCATCTTAAGGTTTGCAATGGGCGTTTTGACCTGGTGGGATATATCTGAAATCAATTCCTGCAAATCTGCCCGTTCTTTTGCAATGCTGCTTTTGCTTTCCCGCAGCACTTCATAGAGCCGAGAAAGCCGGTGCTGGATTTTATAGAACAGGTTTTCTTCCTCTGCGTATTGCGGTGGTTCCTGATCTGACGACATCATATCGTCAAGCAGCTTACATAGGGCATCTGAAAACAGGGCAAGTTTCCGCCGTATAAAGGCCAGAAAAAGCGCCATGCACCCAAGGACAGCAACAGAATAGAGCAGTCCACAGTACAGGACCAGTCTGTTTTCTGTTAGAAAATACAGAAGCGTGGACATGGACGCCGACAGCAACAGAAGAAAGACACAGACCGCAACGCACACTTTATTCACAGATAGCTTTTCTGTTTTCATTTGTTGCCACCCCCAATCCACATATAGCCCATGCCGTAGACGGTTTTGATATAGGCATGATCTGGATTTTCAATTTTGCTTCGTACCCGGCTGATTGTGGAAGTCAGCGCGTGTTCATCCACAAAATTCCCGTCAACATCCCACAACTTTTCCAATAGCACCTGCCGGGTCAAAACAATCTGCGGATTTTTCGTCAGCACTTTCAAAAGCCGGTATTCCATCGGGGTAAAAGAAATGCTTTTATCGTTCAACGATGCTGTCATTTCCGCAAAGTCGATGAACAGATTACCGTCATCATAGCAGTCGCCGCCGAATTGCTTTTTGATCCGAGCCAGTAATGCAGATACCTTTTTCTGAAATACGCTCATAGGAAACGGCTTTGTCACATAGTCGTCAGCCCCCAGCTCAAAGCCCTTGATCATATCGCTTTCCATATCATTTGCCGTCAAAAAAATCACTGCAATATCAGGATAGCGAGTTTTTATTTCCCTACAAAAATCAAATCCATTACCATCAGGAAGATTAACATCCAGAACAATTAAATCATAACTTTGTTTTTGGCAAAGCTGTTCGGCCTCCTTTTTTGTCAAAGAGGATTCCACTTGATAGCCGTTCGCCGATAAATTATAGCAAAGCGTTGTATTCAAAAGGCGGTCGTCCTCAACCACTAATATCCTCATAGGCTCACATCCTCTCATTATTCAGGCTATCAGTAAAATGTCACAGAAATCTCACAAAGCATGCAGGTAATTAAATTATATGATAAGAATCCGAATCAGACAAATATATAGTCATAATACTGGCAAGCGATGCCTGTGGCTATCCAGATAGCCCCACGCGCTTGTTGAGGGAAGTCCCCCAAGCCCCCTTGGAACACAGATTTTCAATCTGTGGCTGCGCGTTTTTGCAAACGCTTTTGACCACGACCGGCTCACCGCTGGCCGTGGTCTTTTTCTTTCTGTTGCGGTTCGGTCTGCTCCATCGCCAGGACCCGATCCACATTGTTCTTGACCGTCAGCAGCTCCCGAATGGCGGCGCGGGCCTGCCGGTACTCGGCATAGGCTGCTTTTTTATCTGCCAGCAGCTTGGCATACTCAGCCTGAAGCTCCTTGACCGTGGGAAGCTTTTTCACGTTCAGCTCGTTGAACGCCTCCTTGGCGGCCTGGTGCAGCAAGATTTCTTCCTCATGCTCCTGCCGGAATTTTCTTGAATACCCGGCCTTGCGGTAGGCCACATAAGTGTCGCGGGTCTTGGCGTAGTTGACGATGTGGGTGCGCAGTACGGCAATCTCGGCCATGCGCTTTTCGGCGGCCTTGATCTGGTCGGACAGCGCGTGGTAGCGGGCCGTCGCCTCTGTCGTTTTGGTTTCCAGATCGGCATAATCCAGCAGTCCGTGTTCGGACAGGTAGTTGAGGGTCTGCGCCATCTGTTTGAGGTTGAACACCTTTGCCCAGCGGGCATACCCGGCACCTTTCCCGGCCTGCAATTTTGCCTGGATGTCCACCAGCAGATTGACCTTGGGCGGGGCGACCTGCGGGACAGCTTGCTTGCGGGGCGTATGTTCTTTTTGGCCGGAGAGGACCGCCAGCAAATCGTCCAGCGTGTAGCCATCTCCCAGCCGGTCAAAGCGGACGTTGTTGCCCCAGCCCTCCGCGCTGATGGAGATGGTCTTGCCCCGCCGGTGAACGGTAAAACCGTCCTGCTCCAACAGGCGCAGCAGCTTCTCCAGGCTGGCCGGTTTCTGTGCCAGCGCCCGGTCGATGGCCTGGCGCAGCTGCTCCTTGTGGGAGGGCTTGACCGCATCGCCCAGCCACTTGTTGTAGCTCTGACCGCGCCGCTTGGGAACCTCCACAATGGAGTAGCCGTTCTCGATGCAGATGGTATCGCTCAGGCGATGGACAGCGCGGGTGCTGCCCCAAAAGTTGCGGAACTTGCGGTCACATTCCAGCGTGGTGGAGTTCCAGATAATGTGGTTGTGGACGTGAGCCTTGTCGATGTGGGTGCAGACGATGAAAGCGTGCTTGCCCTTGGTGAATCGCCTGGCCAGCTCCACGCCAAGCCGGTTGGCTTCCTCCGGCGTGATCTCGCCCGGCACAAAGGACTGCCGCAGGTGGTAGGCAATCACATTGTCCGCACCGCGCACCCGGCCGGTGCGGGCGGCGTAGGTCTGCTTGTCCAGCAGAAACTGCGCGTCAGCCACGCGGCTGTCACACTGGTAGCTGGTGATGAGCCTGCCGTGGTCGGTCTTGTCTGGATTTTTTACATAGTCGATGATGTCGCTGATGGCCTTGCCGACCGTGCGACCCTTGCCGGCGTGCAGCGGTATGATGCGGGTGGTGGCCATGTGGGTGACCTCCTTTCTCCCGGCGTCCGGGCAAAGAAAAAGCAGGAAACCGTTCCATGATTTCCTGCTCGGTGGTGCCGCCGGTGGGCGACTGGTATTCACTTTTGAAAGTTCGGGTCAGGGTGGCCCGATAAATTAGGATTTGTATTGACGATATTTTTTAGGATTTATCTTAGGCATTATAATTGATAGAATAACCATTATTGCAATTATCCCAAGTCCAACACATAAAACAAAATCATTGTGATTAAAGCTGCCGTATAATAAAAGAAATGCTCCTATTCCGCAGAAAATAACACATTTTCCAAACAAATGACATATTGCTTTCTCATTGTATGTTGCTTTTTCTTCTTTACTCATTGTATTCCATCCAGCAAGAAACCATGTACCCTTTTGATTATAAATATTCACACCCCACACTACTGCTCCCAAAGAAATTGCTAATGTAAGGACTATCTCAAAGAAATTCATACTTTCAACTCCTTCTATAAAAACACCTTGATAACTTCCAATTTGTCGTTGACTTCATTATACTTCATCGTTTCAGAAAAGTATAGTGGCCTATTGTAAAACTTGCTGGACGGGAACATCTTGCAACGCAAGGTGTTCCCGGGCGGCAAGTCCACAAAGGGGTAGCTGGCGGCAGCCAGCGCAGGGGAAGTGTAGCTTCCCCTGTGATGATTGGAACAGATTGAAAATCTGCGGAAATCATCTGCTCCCTGCAAGGGGCTTCCGGCAGGACGCAACGCACCGGCTCGGCCGGTGTATAGTTGCGCCCTCTTTCAGAGGGGTAGCCCACGGGCTACGGCTCTGAAAGCAATTATAACCATTCCCGGTCTGGCTCTTTTCTCTTGGGATGTGGCTTTTCCGTCCTCGCCTGTGCCTTGGCTTTGGCAAGCCTGCGCCGGATGGAATTATCCCGCTTCTGGATAAACCTCTGTTTTGTGTCAGCGATAAAGCGGCGGCACTCCGGATCCGGGATGGCGTCCAGCTTTCGGATGGTACTCTCCACAATCTCCCTCGTCTGCCGGTCACGGATAACCGGCACGATTTCTTTCAGCCCTGCAAGGGTTTCTTCCTTCGTACCGGCGGCGTACTGATAGACCATAGCCAACTCGTCTTTTGAAAAATCCATCTTCATTCTGCGCCCTCCTTCTCTGTGCCGTTTCCTGCGAACACTTTTTCCATAAGCTGACGGGTGCTGTCCTGACGGAACAGCAGCTTCAAAAACAAACTGACCTGTTCATCCGTGATGACTTCCGGGTGGGGAAGGTAGCTTTCCAGCATGGCGGCTCTGGTGCAAAGCCGGTGTGTCCGTTCCTTCCGGGTCAGCGCCTTGGCCTGATGGGTCAGACGCTTTTCCTCCTGTTGCGCCCAGCGCAGCTTCTTTTCCGTTTTCTCTATCTCCTGATTGAGTGCTTCCAGCTTTTCATTCATAAGCGGCTGTCCTCCTTCTTGGGAATGAGTACATATATCTTGTTGGGTTCCCCGAAGCCCTGACGCACCCGCAGTATCAGTCCGGCGTCCTCCAATTCATTCAGGGAACGCTTCACGGTCATGGTGCTGCGGGCAAGTGCCGCCGCCAGTTCCACGATGGGGAAATGGATAAATAAAATCCCATTGGCGTCCTCTATGCCGGACAGGAAAACAATATCCAACATCCGGGCGTACATGACCTTTGCGGTGCTGCTGATCGGGAGCCGCAGCATGGCTCTCGGTAGCGGCATACAGGGCGACAGGGTAGTGTCTGCGGTCATAAATTCAGCTTCCATTCAATCGGTGTCCTCCTTTGCTTTTCGTTTTGAGCGTTTGGAAAGATATTGGGGGCAGTCCACAATGACCGCCCGGAAACTCTGCTTGCAAGTGCGCTGGCATTTCCGGTGTTGGCGTCGGGAGATCACGACCATATTTTGTCGGGAGTATTTAACCAATTTTTGTCGGAAAAGTCGGAGCCAGCAGAATAAATAAAAAGAGTGCCAACAACCCAGCACTCATAAATTGGTTACTCCTGCGCCACTACCGGCTCAACCGCAGGTATCTTGCCTGTTTGCAAAGAAACGGTCTCCAGTTTCTTTCCCCGGAAACTTTCACCACGCAGCTTAAACACAGTAGCATCGTCAAAGATGCGGTCCAGCGTACACAGCAAGGTAGCGTCTTCCTCAAAATCCTCGCGCCAGAGAGCCGGGTTCTTGTTGCTGGTGAAGATCATATTGAAACTGCCTTCTTTGTTGTATCGCCGGTCAATCAGGTCAAAGAACAGCCGGGTATTCTCTTTGTCAAAGGCACAGTGGCCAATCTCGTCAATAATCAGGCAAGAGGGGCGCACAAGACCGTTGAGGCAGGAATCGGTCTTTCCGGAACGTCTGGCTGCCGTGAATCGGTCCCGGAGTTCAGATGCCTTAATGAAATAGGTTTTCAACCCATGCTGGCAGCAGGCGTAGCCGAAAGCCTGTGCCAGATGTGTTTTACCTGTACCTGCCGGACCAATAAAGGCTAGGTTTCGGTGAGAGTAGATGGCATTCAAGGACGCCAGAACCTTCAGACGCTCCACATCTCTCCCTTTGAGCAGCGAAAAGTCAAAATTTTCAAAGGTCTTGGGTGCTTTTGTGGGAAGACGGCTCATCTTCAATAAAGTCTGAATAGTGGTCTGCTGCTTCTTTTCGCTGAGATAGGAAAAGAGCATTTGCACGGCTTCTAATCCAGTCTCTGAGAATTCCTGGTCTTCCGCGAACAGCGCAAATTCCTCTGCGGAAAGATCCAGCTTTAAAACAGAGGCAGCGGTTGCCACCTGCTCAAAGATTGTTTCCTTCATACCTGGTCCTCCTTGTCAAAATCAAATTTGGCAAAGGAAAGATCCTGCGAGGATTTTGGAAGCTGTAAAATCTGTGTTTGTACAGGCGCCGTGGGAAATTCTTCTGGCTGCGCCAAGGATTCGTACTGTCCTTCACAGAAACTGTCGGTGCGGCTCCAGGTAACGGTATGTGTAGCCAGCAGGACCTTCAGATCAGCAGAATAGATACGCAACAAATCACTGCTACGCTCTACTCTCGCTGTTGCGCCAGGATAGCTGTAGGGTACACCGAAACGCCTGCCCTCGTAATTTACAAAACCGTCAAAGGATATTTTTCTTTCCGGACAGAGATAGAAACGGACAGCATCCTCCGGAACCATGCGCAATTGTTCTCCACATATGGTTTCGTGAATCTTTTGAGGCGCACCATCCACAGTACGGCGGTAGGTTCCGTTCTGTTTGTTGCACCATTCCAGCGCCTGCCAGTTGAGGTCTGTAAGATCACAGAACACCCGGTCAGCCAGGAAATTGTCCTTCACAAAACGCACCAATCGCTCCACTTTTCCCTTGGTGAAGGGATGCCGTGGCTTGCAAAGTTTTGTCTCGAAGGTAAGGGTCTGCATAAAGGCTTCGTAGTCTTTCTGCCAGACTGGATGGCCATCCAGATCTCGGTGCAGTACAACGCTCTTCATGTTGTCGGTTAACACAAAACGCGGAACCCCCATGTACTGGAAAGCGTGGATCATCCCAATAAACAGGTTTTCCTGCCGGGCATTGGGGAAGAACTCAATATACCGCTGTCCGCAATGGTGGCAAATCATAGCAAAGCAGGCAACTCGGTAGGTCTGCCCATTGTAATCCAGAACATCAGTGAATCCCCAATCCATCTGGTAAGCTTCACCGGGCTTTGTGACGTACCGGCGGCCACGGTTTCCCTGCGCCGCAACCAACTGGCGCTTGGCTGGAATAAGGTGTTTGTGGGCGGCGATATACTCTTTTACAATGGTTGCCCCGCCTTCAAAACCGGCCTGTCGCAAACGCTCCAACACTACAGAGGAGTTCTTGACTCCTTGGCGCAGCAAACTGTCCAACAGGCCGGTATAACCGCTGAGTTTTGTGACCGTATGTTTACTGCCTTTGGTGCTCCGAGGCAAATCTTGGAAGCTGTTTTTCTTGAGTCTGCGCAGTCTGCTACGAGATACGCCGGTTCGTCGTTCTAATTCGGCCAAGTTGATACGTTCCAGGGAAAAGGAGTCTCCCTGGAACGCCTTCATTTCTTCTATGGCTTGTGCTATACTTGGTGCAAAGCCATTACCATTTTGCTCTTTCATCGCTATTCCTTTCCACTGGGTTGTTGGCACTTTCCAGTGTACAGGATTTAAAAGAGCATCGGTAGTGGCTTTATCTTTTCCGACTAAATTTGGTCTCGAACGCCCGACACTTGAAGGTTAGTTTCTCCCGACCCGAATACCGGCAGAGGTCGTTGTACGTTACCCGCCCCCGTTCATTGAGGAAGAAGGATAGTTCCAGCTTCCTCTTTTTCGGCATTCTCGGCATGGTGCCTCCTTAAACAAAAATCCGCCCATTTCAGCCGTAACAGCCGCAATAGACGGATAGCAGATTTTTGACGATTGTTTCATAGGCGAGAAGTTTACTCATAGTCTTTTCCCTCCATGAGCCGCCGTAGCCGCTGCAAGGCAAGCTGGATATGCCGCCCCGCTGTGCTGCGTGTCCGGTCGATATGTACGCCGATCACGCGCTGCGGCTGGCGCAGGAAATAGTACCGGAAAATTTCTTCCTGTGCCTGCTCCGGTAAAAGGGCAAGGGCGGCAGCAAGTTCCGCATGGTACAAAACGGCGGTTTGGTCGCAGGCGGTAAAAAGATTATCCTCCTATAAACTGGAAGTTTTCTCTTTCTTATTTTGATTGTAGCATTTCTTATTCCACAACGAACCTACTAACATACCGATTGCAGAGATTATCGCTCCGGCTATAATCATTCCCAAATCTGGGGTATTCAGTTTGTTAAAAGTAATGTTGTTTGCCATTTTGAATGTGCCGTATTCGGCAAGCATATACATAATGCCAAAGAAAAGGGTAAACGCCCATTTTCCTTTTCCCCAAAAATCGTTTTTACCAATAACAACGGACACAATAAATGTTGTTACAGGAAGAACAATCCAAAGGAACATCAAACTGTAACCCATAGCGTCGCTTCCGCTTGTAAAGAACCAGAACACAATCATTGCAAATGCCCAAATCAACAGATAAGCGAGAATTGTAATAATTTTGTTTCTGTTGGCGTTGCTTTTCACAACATTTGTACTTTCTTCGAGATAATCATAATAGGTTTTCATTTTCTGTTCTCCCTTCAATAAATAGTCAAGAGAGACATCGTAGCATTCGCTCATTTTTATGACACTGATAATATCTGGATAGGATTTTCCATTTTCCCAATTTGAAATAGTCTGACGACTCACTCCCAATAATTCAGCAACTTGTTCTTGTTTTAGTTTTTTCTCTATTCGGGCTGCCTTGATTTTGCTTCCAATATCATGCTCCATGCCACTGCACCTCCCTTGCACTTTTATTGTAGGAGAAATACCCTATATCGTCTACCAAACGGCTTTTACATCACTTATCATGTGCGTCAAAATCCTTTTACATCTGCTGTGTTTTTCACTTTTGCCCCGACAAATGGATATTTATCGTTTTCAATCCATCCAGCTCCATCCTGGGCGGGAACCGCATTTCATACTGTTCCGTTGCCAAGGTCCGCACGGCATCCCGCCTGTCTTTCATCCGTTTTTTCAGCCACGAAAGCTGTTCTTTGGATAATCGCCAGGGAAGGTTGACAAGCCGGGTAAGTGTCATTTCTTCTGCCTGCCGTTCTGGCGGGAGAGCGGCGCAGGTTTTACAGATGTGTGCGGCATGGCCTTTGCCGGAAAACTTTTCGTTGGCTTTATACTCGCCACAGACCTTGCAGTAGTGTCCACGCTTTTTCATACCGCGCCCTCGCAGCGAACGAACAACTGCCGCACCGCAGCCATGACCGTATCCCAGCCAAGGTCGGACGCATAGGAAAACTTTTTCTGATAGGCCGCCCACAGGTCCTGCATGACCGGGCTGTTCTCCACTTCATCAAAGACTTCGGCGGCCTCGGCCAGATGGCGCTCGGTGCCGCGCTTGTGGGCTGTCGCCAGCAGCGCGTCATGGAGAATGTGCGGGTCCAGAGTGCTGCCATAGAGTTGTTGCAGGATGGCGATGTCGTAAAAATCTCTCATGCGGGTGTTGGTCGTGGTCCGGGTGATGATGGTTTCCAGCTTTTCTGCCAGCACAGTTTCCAGGTTATAGGCCCAAACGTCGATGGAGCGGTCCTCCAGCATGAGCTTGAAGCTGTACCGCACCTCTTTAGGGGTGATGGCGTCGCCGGTGGAGATGTCGATTTTCAGCGGGGTGCGTACCCCGTCAAAAAGCGTTGTCATCGTCACCCGGATGCCTGGATATTCCGCTTCATCCATGATTTCCGAAATGCTTTTCACCTGGAAGGTAACGCCATCGTCAATGGGAACCGCGATGATCTCGGCCATCATGTTCTCCACATCCTCCACGCTGACGTTGGCCCCCTTGACCGTTGCGTCCAGGTCCATCGTGGAGCGGGCGTCCAGGCCGACCATCGCGGCCACCAGCATCCCGCCCTTGAGGATAAATTTGTCCCGGTAGGACGAGAGAGAAATGCGTTCCAGAAACCGCTCCATCATATAGTTGCGCATCAAAATCTGCGCGTCCGCAGCGTTTTTCTTTGACAGGTTGCGGATCAAATCTTTCAGCTGCCTGGCTGTCTTTATCATAACAGTACCTCCAAATACTGGCGTAAAATCTTCTCGACCCGGAACAGTTTAGCATAGCGCACCAGCGTCCGCAGGTCCTTGTCTTTCCGGCGGGCATACGCTTTCAAAGCGTCCTGAAATGTCTGCATCTCGATGTGGCTCCGGCTGCGCAGCACATCGCAGATCGTCCGTTCCATATCATAGACCGGCACATCGTGGCCGAAGGGGGTCTGTGCGGTTGACAGGCCGACCTCATACAGCTCCGCCTTGATGGTAAAGACCTGAACGCCCTCACTTTTAAGCCGGGTGGGGTTGTAGCCCGTCTTGACCGTAATGGAATAGGCCAGCGGCTCCCGGTCGGTCAGGTCGTGGAAAAACAGCGCCGTTTCATGGGAAAAAACTGCCTGCGGACAGCGAAGATGCAGCAGATACATGGCGTCCACCCAGGCGTCTTTGGAAAGATAAATCCCATGCGCCGCCTGTTCCAGTCCACGAGACTGCACGAATTGATAAAAAACAGGTTTTGAGATCCCGGCCGCGAGGGCCTGCCCGGTGCGCAGCATCCCGTCCTGGCGTTCCATCAGCTGGTCTAACTGTTGAAATTGGCTCATGTTCTTCGCCTTCCTTTCATGCTAATATTATACGCGAAATTAGCACGAAAGTAAAGTCAAAAAATTGCCGGGACTTCACTCCCGGCAATTCTTCATTTCCTATTCAGCCGTACACCGCATCCTGGATCGCAAACCGCAGGTCCTGCACCTTGCTCACCAGCCAGGCGGCAGCCATCGGCAGGCCCAGCGGGCTGACCAGGAAAGCAATCACCAACAGGATCACGCCGTTTTGCGGCGAGTAGGTCACCAGCACCGCGACCCCCAGCAGCGCCACCACCGTGGAGGCCAGGCCGAAGATGAAGCTGGACACATACAGCAGGCCGAAGCATACCCATGTGAACAGGGCCAGCGCCAGCACCAATGGCGCGGCAAGGATTTTCAGCCCCAGTTTCAAGATAAACCATACCGCTTTCATTTCAGCGCCCCCTTCCGCCAGTCCAGGTAGGGCTGGCACAGCTTCTCCACGGCTTTTTCATCGGCCTCTGTAACCTCCCGGCGGCCTTTCGTCCGGCGGAGCAATTCAAAGTCCTGGTAATCCGTGAGCAGCAGGTCAAACAGTTCCTCCGGGGTCTGGCAGAGGATGCCGTCCACGCAGTAGCGGGAATCCTTGTTCCAGGTCAATCGGACATAGCCGCGTTTGCACGGAAGGACTTCTTCCTCCGGGTCACGTAGCAGATACTCTTGAAACAACTCCAAGATATTTTCAAATGTCAACATCAGCCTTCACCTCCGTTTCTGATGATATTATCGCTTGTGGTTTGTAAAAGTGCAACGATACGGGCAAAGAAAAAAAGAGGGAGGCCCGGCGCAGCCGCACGCACACGCCGGACCTCCCTCAAAGCCGGGGCGTATGCCCCTGTCACGACAGCTTTGCCAGCTGGGTCAATATCCGATGCACCCCATCCCACAAAGCCTCCTGCCTCCGGGATATATCCTCCAGGTCAGCGTCATAAATGCGCCCTGTTTCATGCACGCGGCGGGCCAGCTGGTTCAGGTTGTTGCTGGAATAGCGCATCAGAGACACCATCTCCTTCAGCTCCGGCAGTTCCAGACGCACCACATAGCCGTCCAGGGCCATCTTGCGCAGATAGGCTTCCCGGTTCTTTGTCCCCAGCTGGGCCATCTTCTGCTCGATCAGCGCCAGTTCCTCCGGCGAGACCCGGAAGTTCAGCTGCACCTCCCGTTTGCGCTTGGGGGCGCTCACCGCTCCGGCTCCTTTTTCTTACGAACGGGCGCTTTCTTTTCAGCGGAACACGGCTCCTGCTTCAGCTGGCGGCGGACCGAAGGGCGGCGCTGGCGCAGCTCTTTGGAACGGTCCTCGCTGGCCAGGATGGTGACATAGATGCCGGGCAGGTCCTTCATGCCGGTGATTGCCAGACTGCGGAACGGCAGCAGCGCCATCAGCTGGTCGTGGGCCTGGGTGCCGGCGCGGGCCAGAAAGTCCGGCGAGACGCGGGCCATGTAATGGGTGCCGTGGGGGCTGTTGGGCGTATCCGGCGCACGAAGCTCCTGCAACAGCCGGGCGGCCTCAGTGTGAATTTCCTCCGGCGTCAGCGGCTGGAGCCGCAAATAATCCTGCCGCGCCTGGCTCAAGAACAGATCGACCAGACCGGGGTGGCTGTCCACCACGAAGTCCAGGTTGCGGTCGCCGCCGAAGCCGTCCGGGTTGGGCGGGATGTCCACGGTCTTGGCCCACGTTTTGTTGGCCGGGCTGAACCGTCCATCCCATTCCATCTGCTGTACGGTGTTTGCCAGCACATAGAGGGTGCGGGTGTAGCCGAACTGCTCGATCACCTGGGGCACCGCTTCTCTGTCCAGCCGGTTGTCCCGGTAATGTTCCGAAAGGGACGCCTCGATGGCCTCCTTGCAGGCGATGTTGGCGCGTCGGGACGCCCGGTACAAATCCAGGTTGCCCTGCTCACGGGCATAGGCGGCGTCGTGCCGGTAGAGCGGCAGTTCCCGCTGGGCGTCCAGCGCCGCCTCAGCCCGCTGCTCGATACTGTCCCGCACCACATCCATGTAGGAAGTCTCCCGGTCGGCAAACTCCTTGTAGACATCCGCCAGCGGGGACGGGGAGGCCAGCAGCGCGGCGGCCCGGCTTTGGGGCAGGTCCAGTTCCTCCATCGCCATCAGGATGTCCTCCCGGACCGTGTACTCATAGGTATGCTTTAGAATTTCCTCCGGGGGCTGGCTTTTCAGCCAGTCCCGAAACTTATCCTGTTCGGCGGCCATCTTCTCATAGAGGGCCGTGTTTTTATCGGTATTCATGTTATCGCACCTCCTGTTCGTGGTGTTTGGGTTTCTTTTCGGGATTGCGCGGCACCGGGCGTTTCAGGCCCTCCAGCACCGAGGGGCGGCTGCTCTTGGCAAGTACCGCCTCCGGCGCAGGGCGGCTCCGGCCGTCCATGTTCAGCAGCACATCCAACTCGGCCAGCCGGGAGGATTTGTCCCGCAGCTCCTGCTCCTGGGGGAAGGGCTTGCCCACCTCGGCCTTGGCGGCGGCCTGCTGCTGATAGAGGTTATCCAGCTGATTTTTCACCGCCTCCAGCCGTTGGGGCATCTGACTGAGCGCATTGTCGATACGGGTGAGGTTGCCACGGGGGTCTGTGCCCAGCGTCGCCCGGTGGGTCATCTGGCCTTTCAGCAGGAGCATATACTCCTGCCGGAAAGCGTCAAACGACACCGACATAGCGAAGCCCCGGTAGCTGCCCACCGGCACAGGGTCGGACCCCTTGACCTCCTTGCAGGCGTCCAGCAGCGCCGCACCGGCATTCTCCTTGTCGGTGAGGGTGTCGCCACGGACTTCCATGCCAGCAAAGCCGTCCTCCGGGTGGGGGTGTTCCGCCAGCGTTTTCATATCGGTTTCCAGCCCGGCGATAAAGCCCTTATTTTTTTCGATCTCCTCCGGGAAGGTTTTCAGCAGCTGGTCCTCCAGCCGGTACTGCTTGCTCTGGTGGTCGGCCTTCAGCAGCTTCAGCCGGGACACGTCCACATCCAAATCCATGCGCTCCTTGATGCGCGGGTCCCCGGCGCACAGCGCCTTGATCTCCGCAAAGGACAGCGCCGTCTCGTCCACATCGTCGCAGCTCCGCACCGGCGATTTGGAGGTCATGATTTGTGAAATAAATTTCTGTTTGTTCTCCACCGTCTGCCAGAGGTAGGCGTCAAATGTCCCTTCGGTGACGTAACGGAACACATGGACCGTCTCATTTTGGTTGCCCTGTCGTTCAATTCTGCCTTTCCGCTGGGCCAGGTCGCCGGGCCGCCAGGGGCAGTCCAGGTCATGGAGCGCCACCAGGCGGTCCTGGACGTTGGTGCCTGCGCCCATCTTTTGGGTGCTGCCCAGCAGGACGCGCACCTGGCCGGTGCGGACCTTGGAGAACAGCTCCTTTTTGCGCACCTCGGTGTTGGCCTCATGGATAAAGGCGATCTGTTCGGCGGGCACGCCTTTGGCGATGAGCTTCTGCCGGATGTCCTCATACACCGTAAAGGCCGGTTCCGGCTCCGGCAGCGGCACCACGTCCTCCAAAGCGTGGAGGGTTGGGTTGTCCAACGCCTTCGCCACCTTTTTGGCGGGTTTGGCCTGGGGCGTGGAGATGTCGCAGAACACCAGCTGGGTCAGCTTGTCGGCCTCGCCGTCCCGCCAGATCTGCATGATGTTGTCCACGCACTGGTTGACCTTGGTGCCCGGTTCGTCCGGCAGCATCTGGTTGATGATCCGCTGGTCCAGGCCCAGCTTTCGCCCATCCGATGTGATCTTGAGCATATTGTCCACCGACGGGTCCACGCTGCCCCGGTGTACTTCGGACGCCCGTTCGGAGAGGGCCTTTACCATCTCTTTCTGGATTTCGGTGGGCTGGGCCACGATGTTGTGGTACTCCACCTGGGGCGTGGGCAGGTGCAGCTGGTCGGCGGTCTTGATGTCGGCCACCTCTTTGAACAGGTTCATCAGCTCCGGCAGGTTGAAGAACTTGGAAAAACGTGTGCGTGCCCGGTAGCCGGTGCCTTCCGGGGCCAGCTCCAGCGCCGTCACAGTCTCGCCGAAGCGGGACGCCCAGCAGTCAAAGTGTGTCATGCCCAGCTCTTGCAGCCGGTCATACTGGAGATACCGCTGCATGGTGTAAAGCTCGGTCATGGAGTTGCTGACAGGTGTGCCGGTGGCAAAGATAACGCCCCGGCTGCCGGTGATCTCGTCCATGTAGCGGCACTTGGCGAACATATCGCTGGATTTCTGCGCGTCCGTCGTGGAGAGGCCCGCCACGTTGCGCATTTTTGTGTAGAGAAAGAGGTTCTTGTAGTTGTGCGCCTCGTCCACGAACAGCCGGTCCACGCCCAACTGCTCAAAGGTCACCACATCGTCCTTGCGGCCTTCCGCTTGCAGCTTTTCCAGCCTGGCCTCCAGGGATTTCTTGGTCCGCTCCAACTGTTTCACCGTGAAGCGTTCCCCGCCGCTGGACTCCACCTCGGAGATGCCCTCGGTGATTTCCCAAATCTGCTCATGCAGCAGCCGCTCCTGGCGTTCCTTGCTGATGGGGATTTTCTCGAACTGGGAGTGGCCCATGATGATGGCATCATAGTCGCCGGTGGCGATGCGGGCACAAAACTTCTTGCGGTTGTGCTTTTCAAAGTCCTTTTTGGTTGTCACCAGGATATTGGCGGACGGGTACAGACGCAGGAACTCCGAAGCCCACTGCTCAGTCAGGTGGTTGGGCACCACAAAGAGGGATTTCTGGCACAGCCCCAGGCGCTTGGCCTCCATTGCGGCCCCCACCATTTCAAAGGTCTTGCCCGCGCCCACCTCATGGGCCAGCAGCGTGTTGCCGCCGTACAGCACATGGGCGATGGCGTTTTTCTGGTGTTCCCGCAGGGTGATGGCCGGGTTCATACCGCCGAAAACGATGTGGCTGCCATCATACTCGCGGGGGCGGGTGGCGTTCATTTCCTCGTTGTACTGGCGCACCAGCGCCTGCCGCCGCTCCGGGTCGCGCCAAATCCAGTCCTTGAACGCCTCCCGGATGGCCTGCTGCTTTTGGGCGGCCAGGGTGGTCTCCTTGGCGTTCAGCACCCGGCGTTCCTTGCCGTCCGCATCCTCCACGGTGTCGTAGATACGGACATCCCGCAGGTTGAGAGAATCTTCGAGGATTTTATAGGCGTTGGCCCGGTTGGTCCCGTAAGTGGTATAGGCCGCCACATCTCTCTGTCCCACAGCGTTTTTGCCGGAGATCTGCCACTCAGCGGTAAATGCAGAGTAGTGGACTTCGATGCTGCGCTGAAGGTAAAAGGGCGTGTCAAAGGTTTCGTACATGAATTGCTGAATGTACTCTTTGTCGATCCAGGTCGCACCCAGCCGCACCTCGATCTCGGAAGCGTCCAGGTCCTTGGGCTGGGCGGCAGTGAGGGCCTCCACGTTGACCGTAAAGGCCGGGTCTTGCTCCGCCGCACGCTGGGCCTGGCGCAGCTTCCGGCGCACGTTGCCGGACAGGTATTCATCGGCGGTCACATAATGGGGCGTCCCGTCCGGCTCAGTCTGGCCGGGCACACGGAAGATGACACCGCGCAGCTCGTCCGCCAGTTCTTCGCCGGTTTTGCCGGTAAGCTGTTCCATGTAGGCCATGTCCACGCAGGCTTTCTCCGAGATGGAGACCGCCAGCGCCTCGCTGGCCGTGTCCACGGTGGTGACGGCCTCATGGGGTTTGATAGTGCGCTTGGTGAACATATCTGCCTTGCGTTCCAGCCTGCCGTCCTCGTCCAGCACCTCCAGGGCGCAGAGCAGGTAATAGCTGCTGTCATCGGAAAAGGCCAGCCGGTTTGCCCGGTCATTGATAAGGCCGTACTTGGCAGAAAAGGCATCATAGAGCCGGTTCAGCTCGGCCATCTGTTCCCGGATGTCGGCATCCGGCGCGGCGGCGTCCATCTCCAGGTCGATGAGCTGCTGCACACAGTCACGCAGCCCCACCAGCCCTTTGACGCGGGCCTCGGCGGTGGCGTTTAAGTCAGGGCGCACCATGCGGCTGTTTTCCCGAAAGTACACCGCCCCGTCCACCACCGTGTAGGAATAGTTTTTCACATCCGGGTCAGCCGGTAGGGAATCGTCGATGTCCTCGCCCTCGCCCAGATCCGGCAGCGCGGCCTCCTGGTAGGTGCCGTGGATGTGCTGTACGGCGTCGTGCAGCTGGTCGGCCAGCTCCAGCCCCTCGATGGGGACCACGGTGTAATCCTGCTTGCCGTATTGGGTGCTTTCGGCGGTGGGCTGCCCCAGCACCATCTCCGGGTGGTCGAGAAAATACTGGTTGACCGTGAAGCCTTCCTCGGTCCGGCCGGTCTGCGTCCAGTCCGGGGTAATGTCCAGCGGACGGTCCCGCTTTTGCAGGAAGAGAATATCCGAAACGACCTCAGTTCCGGCATTTGCCTTGAACGCATTGTTTGGCAGGCGGATGGCCCCCAGCAGCTCGGCCCGCTGGGCCAGATACCGGCGCACGGTGGAATCCTTGGCGTCCATCGTATAGCGGCTGGTGACGAAAGCCACCACGCCGCCCGGCCGCACCTGGTCCAACGATTTTGCGAAAAAGTAGTTGTGAATGTTGAAACCCAGTTTGTTGTAGGCTTTGTCGTTCACCTGATACTGTCCGAAAGGGACGTTACCGATGGCAAGGTCATAGAAGTCCCGCCGGTCGGTGGTCTCGAAGCCCGCCACTGTGATGTCGGCCTTGGGGTAGAGCTGCTGGGCAATCCGCCCGCTGATGGAATCCAGCTCCACGCCGTACAGCCTGCTCCCGGCCATGCTCTCCGGCAGCATCCCGAAGAAATTACCCACGCCGCAGGACGGTTCCAGAATGTTGCCGGTGCGGAAGCCCATCTGCTCCACGGCCTCATAGATGGCGCGAATCACAGTGGGGCTGGTATAGTGGGCGTTGAGGGTGGAGGCCCGCGCCGCAGCGTATTCCTCTGGGGTCAGCAGTTCTTTCAGTTCCGAATACTCGGCATCCCACGCGGGTTTGTCCGGGTCAAAGGCATCCGCCACGCCGCCCCAGCCCACATAGCGGGACAATACCTCCTGCTGTTCCGGCGTGGCCTGCCCGGTGGTTTCCTCCAGGTATTTCAGCAGCTTGATCGCCGCCACATTGGCCTGGTACTTGGCCTTGGGGCCGCCCTCGCCCAGATGGTCGTCGGTGATGTGGAAGTTCTCGGCGTTACGGCGCAGATTGTCCCGGTATTCCTGATAGGCCGCCTGCTCAGCTGCCCTCTGGTTGGGAAAGGTCTGCCACTCGCCGTTGACCGGGATAGAAACCGGGTGGTCCGGCTTCTCGCCAGGCTCCACGTCCGGCGTTGGTTCGGGCGGTGTGGGTTCCGGCTCGTCTATGTGCAGCCGTTCCACCACCACGTCATAGGGCAGATGGTTCTGTTCTCCGGGGTAGACGGCCACCGGCTCGGAATGGAACGCCGGTGTCTCGGCGGTGGGTTCCTCGGTGGGCTTGGCGGTTTCAATAGGTTCTTCGACAGTGGTATCAGCGGCAATAGCCGGTTCGGCCTGCTCCCGCCCAAAGCCGTCCAGTTGACGGGCATACAGCCCGCGCAGCAGGGGCGCGACCTCATCCCAGCGAAAATACAGCATGGCCAGCCGCTTCTCCTCCGCGTCCAGCACTTCCAACTCGACGCCTTCGGACGTGGTGCGGTAGTCGGCGGTATCGCCGGTGTCCAGCTCCATCGTTTCGATGATGCCGGGGAAGGCCCGGCCCAGCCATTGGGCGATCTCGCTGTTGGGCTTGCCAGTGTGCAACAGCTCGGACAGCTCCGCCTTGTCCGGCGCGCCGATCAGGCCGTGGACCAGCACGTCCCGCAGGTCCTGGTCAGCCGTGTCGGGGTTTACAGGCAAAAATTCGTTGATGGCTTCGTTGCGGGTGTCCGCACGCAGCAGCGTCTCGAACCGCTCCCGGCTCTCGGCCCGGAAGATGGGATAAGCCATGCCGGAAGGAATGAGCTGTACCGTATCCTCCCGCAGTTCGGTGATCTGGTATTCCTGATTGTCCAGATAAACCGTATCACCCACATGATAGACCGGCGCAGCAGGGTCATAGACCTTTTTCTCCGGGATAGCCTGCCGGATGGCTTCATATTCCTCATCCGATACGGTAATATCCATCTCATGGGTGGGTTCACCGCTGCCGATGGTGAGGGTGTCGCCCTCGCGGGTGATGGGCTGGCCGGATAAGTCCGGCACAGGTACAGGCAGGAACTCACCATTGTCCAGATATTTCTCAAATATTTCGCGCCACATCTCCACTGGCTCCTGGTCAGGGACGCTGGGCATGGTGTACCAAATGTAATCCTCGTCAACATGGTCAAGAACCATCCGAACCACGGGGCTTTTATCATCAATGAAAGCGTCTATGGCATCTCCTGGGTGATAGGTATGGCCATCTGGGCTGGTGTAGGCTTCCGGCTCATCCCCTCCGGCGGCACGTTCCACGTCGGCCATGACCTGCTGGATAAACGGGTCATTGTCCAGCTTTTCCGGGTCCACCACCTGGCCGTTCACGATGCCGCGCTCGGCCAGGGCTTCCCGAATGGCGATGGGGTCGATGTTGTCAAAACGGTCCTGTTCTTCTTGGGTATAGAACCGATCTTCCTTGATAAGCTGGGCGATCCGGCGCTGCACCTTGGGCCAGGGCAGCATCGTTCCATTGGGGCTTTCCGGGCGTACTACAAACGGAGTTTTGCCGTCGCCGCCGTCAAACTCATGGGCCAGCCATGCGGCGGTGTCTTTTTCACGGGCGTGGTCCTTCATGTAGCGGACAACGGCGTGCTTGCTTTCGCTCTTGCCGTTCCAGTCCTGGATGGCTCGGTCAATGTCATTGTCCGAAAGTGGGCGCAGCAGCTCATGGAGCTTGGGATAGGTCTCGTCGATAACTTCACGATGAAGGCGTTGCCGGAACTCCGGGGTGTAGGAATAGAGGTGAAGCAGCTCCTTATTGCCAGACGCTAAAACAGCGCGGCGGATGGCCGATCTGCCTTCAATCACGGCACTTTCATAATCGCTGTGACCGCAGGCGTTGCGGTATCGGGTATCCTCGGTAACGGCCTCCAAAATGATGGGCTTATATTTCTCATGCAGCTCTCGGAGGGTGGGTTTTACCACCGCCTCATAGTCGCCAGCTTCTGGCTGCGGCTGTTCCTGGGCAAAAGAAGAAGCAGAGAGCGTTTTCACACTCTCTGCTTCATCAATTTTCTGGATTTGTTCCGATTCGGAGAGGAACAGGTTTAAGGTCAGCTGTTGATAAGCTCCGCCATCAGAATCTCCTCGGCCTGGGCCTTGCAGGTGTTCATCAGGCCCACCCACTGCATCGGGTCGCGGGCTTTCAGTTCCTCCGTCGCGCCCGCCGCCTCGGCCAGCCGGGGCATCATCTGCTCCAGACGGCTGTTCGCGGTCTCGTCGATCTCCTGAAGGTGCGGGTACAGCGTCTCGCTCATCAGCAGCTGGTTGTACAGGATGGGCCGATGCTCCTTCAGGTACGTTTTGCGCATCCTGCCGTATTTGCCCAGGGGCTTCGACGGCTGTTCGGTCAGGTTCAGGTCGGGAATCAGGTAATCTACGTTCCTCGTGTAAGTCAGGTTGTTCTCCATGTGTGATGCTCCTTTCTGCGAGTTGTTCACGTTCATAGTTCTGGATGGTGACGCCGATCTGCCGCAGCACCTGCTGGTTTACCTGGCTGACCGCCGTGCCCAGCGCCCCGATGGCCGCAGGGGTGTTGAAGTCGAAGATCGGCATGAAATCTTCATGGCCGAAATACTGCTCCGGCTCCAACCCGCAGCGGGACATGAGGGCGTAGGTGATGCTGACAGCGGCGGCGGATTTGAATTGCACCTCGATGTTGTATTCATCGTACTCCTCCAAAAAGGAACCGTCAACGATATAAAGAATGTCCTGCCTGTGTTCGTCCCAGTATTCCTCCGCCAGCTTGGCGGCCACGTCGGCCAGCTGCTGGGGCAGCTCATTGCTGCTCACATCGTAGTTGCGCTCCAGCATGGCCGACACAGGCCCAATGTGCTGTTCTTCCAGCTGCCACAGCCAGGGGGTGCGGGAGTGTTCACGGGTGCCGGTATCGGAAATATCAAACACATACCGCAGCCGGGGCCTGTCGCCGGAATCGTCCACCAGGGCGATCCCCTTGGAACCGCGCCGCACATACCGCCCCATTTTGTCATTCCACAGATCATACTCGGCGCAGGCAGTGGCGTCCGGGCGCTGGGCGTAAATCATCATCTGTTCATGGAACGGATATTTATAGAGACGGCTGGCGGTAATGAGAAAGGCCGTCCATTCCTGCCAGCTGCCCACAAGCCGGGTCGATACCTGCTCGGCCATCTGCCGGTAAAATTCAGCTTTGGATGGCATGGTTGTTTATCCTCCTTTCGTTTTGGGGTAAAAGAAAAGCAGGAAACCTGGAAAGGTTTCCTGCTCGGTGGTGCCTCCTGTAAGCGGCTGTATTCAATTCACAAATCAAAGTCGGGATATTGCTAGGTTGTCCGGATTAGTATAAAGAATTTGTGATCGACAAAATTTCGAGGCTTTACTTTTCCCGGCACTTAATTCCGTAATTTCCACGGCTTCCGTTTTCGTAGCCTCTATATATTTCATAGCTCTTGTCGTTTATTGTGACTTCGTCATCTCCATTGAAAGAGTACGAATAATTGTTTTCTTCGCAATACTTGGAGATGGCTTGGTGCGCCTTTGCCACTGTAGGATAAGTATCGCTCTCATTATACGGAACCCAAAAGGCTTTTTTGAACATATTAAGCATTCATATCACCTCCTTCGTGAGCATATCCCGATCTATCAGTATTTTCATTATAGCATAATTATTCACCTTTCGGAATAGACGAATTGTAAAAAAACAATCAGAAATAGATAATTGAGCCTTTCCTAAACAAGTAAAATCCCCAACTCGGTATGATGGCCGGGTCAGGGACAAGTAAGCGGTATTTTGTTTAGGCCAAAGGTTCTTATTCGTCAAAATCCGGGTACAGCTCCAGCTCGGCAAACTCGGCGTCGCTCATAGCCTGGAGCTTACCCAGGGCGCTGTCCGTCAGCTCCCGCAGCTCGGCTTCCTCCGGCGAAAGCTCGCCGCGCATCTCGGTCAGAGCTTCGATCAGCTCGGTGCGGCTGCCGGTGTTGGTATTATAGATGCAAAGCAGGTTCATTTCTTCGAAGGTAAAGTTTCCCATTTCAAATCTCCCTTTCTGCGCTCTTTTTAGGCGCTGCTTTTTTGGGTTCCGTCTTGGGCTGGCTTTTCAGCTGCTCCATGACAGACTTTTTCTTTTCCCGTTCCTCTCGATGGGCGGCTGCTGCCAAGTCCATAAGAGAAATGGGCTGACCACTGCGGGCCTGTTGTTCCAGCAGGGCCACTGTCGGCTCCTTGGGGCCGTTGTTGATGATGCCGTCGATCATGCCATAGTCATCCTCCACGGCCATTTCTGCATTTTTCAGCGGATTATCCGGCAGGAATCCGGGAACCTGCTCAAAGCCGAAGCTGTCGCAGTAAAAATAGGATACCTTGCCATCACGCTTAATAGCAATGATGTCGCTAACGCTCATGGACGGATGGCGGTAGTCGGCAGGATGTTCATTGTTAAAGCGGTATTCGAGATTATCCAGCACGCTGCCTTTCAGGTCGCCGGGTGTGAGCGGCGCAGCATAGACCAGGTCGTAGTTATCGCGCTGCACAGTCCGCCCGATGGACTTGATCCATTCCAGCCCCTCGTAGCGAATGTCCCTCAGTTCGTCGGTGTGCTTCACCTGATAGATGGCATAACAATCGCCCTTGTGGTTGAGAAACGCCTGCTCTCGTTCCTGCTGGTGGTCCATGCGCTCCTTGACCTGAGCATCAAAGGAGGGACTATCCTCCCATTCCTCACGGGTGACGGCAAAAATGCCATCGTGGGCGTCCAGGTCGGCGGTATCAAAGGCCATCGCGGGGGGTTCGTCCTGCTGGACCATGTACACAGTCAGGTCCTGCGCCATCAGCTCGTAGGCCCGCTCTTTGGAAAGGGGCAGAAGGTCCCCGTCCAGATAGCCGCACTTTTCCAGATCGTCCTGGGTCAGCGCCGGGTCCGGCATGGGGTATTCGTCCAGTGTCTGCTCCGGAGCGTCCGGCAGCTGGGTGACTTCCGGCACAGCGGCCTGGGCCGCTGCCTGCATTTGTTGGACAGCCGCCTCCTGCAAAGTTTCAATCATGGACAGAGACGCATACTGAACGGATTGGCCGCCCATGTCGTGCATCTCACAGATTTTCAGTGCGGCGGTGGACAGGGGCAGCTCCGGCGCGTCCAGCTGGCCGCCGTCCAACTGTTTCCTGGTGGCGGCATCGTAGAGCGTGTAGTCCCAGCCGGTATCACAAGTCTGAACATGAAGATAGGTGGCATCATCAACCAGCAGCAGGGCCTCCTGGGCTTCGGCGCTGGGGGCAGGTGCATCAGGCGTTTCCTCTGTGGGCTGCTGAACAGCGACCTCCGGGGGCAGTTCCGGCGCGGCCTCCTGTTGGGGCACCACCTGTTCCGGCTGGGCAGTCAGGTCAATACCACGCTCCTTGCAGATAACCTTATAATGTCGGTCAATGTCCGCAATCAATTCTCCGGCGGCCTTGTTGATGGTCTCCAGACTGGCCCGCAGCTCCGGCAGCGTCTTGTCCTGGCTCCAGGTGGCGATATAGCCAAAGCTGTTGTCGGCAGTCTGGATGCCGTAATACTGGCAGACGGCGTAGGAGATGCTCTCGGCCTCCACCTCCTCGGTGTTGCGGTTCTTGACAGCCTGTTTCACCGCCGTCAGATCTTCCTCCACCTCCAGCCGCCACTCAAACTGATTTTCGTCCACATAGCGCCAGTCATTCTCGGCGGCGGCCTGTTCCGCCTCTGCTTCGGTGGCGAAGTCCAGGCGATAATCGTGCTTGACACCGCCCCCACTCACCATCACGATTTTCCAGGTCGGCTCCGCCTCATACTTTTTGGGGTCGTGCAGCTTGCTGTGGGCGATCTCATGGACGGCGGCGGAAACGGTCTGCACCTCGCTCATGCCTGCCCGGATGGCGATGCGCTGCTGGTCCGGCGAGAAATACCCGTCCATATTCTCTGCCATCGGCTCCACGGAGAGCGGCACCGGCGCGGACCGGCGCAGGGCCTCCATGAAAGCCTCGTAGTTCTGGACATTCCCGGACAGGGAGGACGCCAGCTCCGGCAAGGGCTTGCCATCCGTCTGGCTCACATCGAACACCTTCACCGGGCGGAACATGGGAATCTCAACTTCCCGTTCCTCCATGATGATCTTGCCCTCTGCATCCAGCATGGGGGCTTTGGTGTCCGGGTCCAGTTTCTGTTCCTCGATCTTTTTCTTGAACGGTGTGGGCGCGATGATGGTAATGCCATGCTCACCGCGCTTCACATGGCGCTCAAACTGATTTTTCCACTTGTTGTATCCGGCCACCAGCGTGGCGTCCGGCTTCTGCATATAGATGAGCATAGTGTTGTTGACGGAGTAGCGGTGGAACCGGGACATCACGGACAGGTAGCGCATATACTTTTCGCTCTCGAACAGTTCCTTGATCCCCTGCTCGATGCCCGCCGTGATTTGCTGCAACCGTTCCCGGTTGGTGGGTTTGTCAGCCATGATGTTCACTCTCCCTTCTATGGCCGAAATTTCAGCGGTGTGTTCTGCGATCCACTGGTCCTGTTCCTCGGTGCTGCTGTCGAGAAAGGTGCCCAGCAGATAGCCCATGTAGTCTTTTTTCTGGATGGCCTCCAAAAAGCGCGGGTGCGGGTCCTCGTCCGGCATCTTGGGGGAATAGTCGGCCTCCCATTTTCGGAGCAGGTGGTAGTAGTCCGTCAGGACGCGCCAGCCGTGTTCCCGTTTTTCTTTCCGTACCTGCGCCTCGGATTTTTGCCGGACATAGCTTCGCCGGGGCGGGGCCTTGTTGTCATAGGAAAGGCCAAAATCCTGGGCCAGCTTTTCGGCGGCCTCCTTGGGGGACAGGTCATAGAGCCGGGCGGTGAAGTCGATCACGTCGCCGTCTGCGCCGCAGCCAAAACAGTGGAAACGGGCGTCCACCTTCATGCTGGGGTGGCGGTCATCGTGGAAGGGGCAACAGGCCATGCCGCTGCGCCCCACCGCGATGCCGTAAAGCTCCGCCGCTTCCCGGACGGTGACGGACTGTTTTACGACTTCAAAGACGCTCTCGCCCATGCTTACTTGCCGCCCGCGTTCGGGACGGGCGGTTTGTACCCGGCGGCCTTGGCCCGTTCGCTGGCGGCCTTTCGGCGCTCGGCGCTGTACGGCTCCCGCACCGACACGCAGCGTTTGGGCACCACGAAGGTCTGGCGGTCCTTTTTCACGATCTGGTCCGGGTATTTTTCCGCCAGCCGCCGCAGCTTTTCCAGCAGGCGCGGGTCGTGGGAATAGACCTCGGCGGTGGCCTCGGCCTGGTTGTAGAGGATAATCGTTTCCTGTTCATACAAACTCAGTTTCATTTGCCGCCGCCTTTCTGCCGGTCAAATTCCAGCTTGAAGTTGACGTACTGGCCGGTATCTTCCAGCACCACGGTGGCGTCGTAGGTCTTGCCGCTTTTCTCGGAGTACAGCCCCGCCACATGGGTGCGGCCATCTTTCAGCAGCGCCGCCACAATGGCCTTGGTGGGCTGTTTGCGCTTCGCGGCCCACCACTTGTTGTTCTTCCAGATTGCAAATTTGCAAGATTTGTCCTGGCAGAAGAAGCCTTTTTGCATTTCTGCAATTTCACCGCCGCAGCGGGGGCATTTGCCCACCACCTCGCGGGGCGGGGCAAACAGGTACTCGCTGCCCTTGATGACCTGATAAGTCCCCACCAGCTCCTTCAGCATGGCTGTGATCTCGGCCATGAAGTCCTCCGGGGCCAGCTCGCCGCGCTCGATCTCGCCCAGCCGGTACTCCCATTCAGCAGTCAGCAGCGGGGATTGCAGCTGCTCCGGCAGGACGGTAATCAGGGAAATGGCGTCGTGGGACGGCAAAAGCTGCACGGTTTTCTTGCTCTTTTTGCGTTCCAGAAAGCCGGTGGACACCAGCTTCTCCAAAATCCCGGCGCGGGTGGCGGGGGTGCCCAGCCCCTTGCGCTCGGCGTCCTCCGGCATATCTTTGGCACCAGCAGTCTCCATCGCAGAAAGCAGCGTGTCCTCGGTGAAGTGCTTGGGCGGGGTGGTCTTACCCTCCTTGACGGCGGCACCGGCGACAGGCAGCTCCTGGCCCTCGGCCAGCTCCGGCAGGGCCTTGTCCTCGGTTTCTTTATCCGGCTCCGCATTTTTCATGCTGGCCCGGTAGGCGGCGTCCAGCGCCCGCCAGCCGGGCTGCTTCACCGTGCGGCCTTTGGCGGTAAACTCCGCACCGGCGCACTCCACCGTGACAGAAGTTTCATCATAGATATAGGGATGGGCCACCGCGCACAGCAGCCGCAGCGCCACCAGCTCCAAAATCGCCCGTTCCCCCACCGGCAGAGCGGACAGGTCCGCCTCCCGGATGTTGCGGGTAGGGATCACCGCATGGTGGTCGGTCACTTTCTTGTCGTTGATGACCGCCGCCGCATCGCAGGAAATGGCGATGCCCTTGCGGAACGGCATGGCGTTGGCGACCAGATTCACCAGCACCGGCAGGCCCTCGGCCATGTCGGAGGTCAGGTAGCGGCTGTCCGTCCGGGGATAGGTGCAGAGCTTCTTTTCATAGAGGTTTTGCAGATAGTCCAGCGTCTGCTGCGCCGTGAACCCCAGCAGGCGGTTGGCGTCCCGCTGGAGAGTGGTGAGGTCATAGAGGGCGGGCGGCTTCTCGGATTTGTCCCTGCGCTCCACCTGTTTGACCGTCACCGTGCCGCCCTGGCAGGCAGTTTTCAGCTGTTCGGCATCGGCTTTTTTGTCCATGCGGGCGCTGGCAGCGGTAAAACCGGGCAGGTCCAGCGCCACAGAATAAAACGGCACCGGCTTGAAAGCGTCGATCTCAGCCTCCCGCTGGACGATGAGGGCCAGCGTCGGGGACATGACGCGGCCAATGTTGAGGGTGCGGTGGTACAGCACCGAAAACAGTCGGGTGGCGTTGATGCCCACCAGCCAGTCGGCCTTGGCCCGGCAGAGGGCCGCCTGGTGCAGCCCGTCATAGTCCGCGCCGGGCCGCAGGTGTGCAAAGCCCTCCCGGATGGCGGAATCCTCCATGCTGGAAATCCACAGCCGTTTCATGGGCTTCTGACAACCCGCCAGACAGTAGACCGTGCGGAAGATCAGCTCGCCCTCGCGCCCGGCGTCGCAGGCGTTGACCACCTCTGTCACATCATCTCGACGCAGCAGGGTGCGCAGCACGTCGAACTGTTCCCGCTTATCCTTGGCGATGGTAAAGCGCCAGGACTCCGGCAGAATGGGCAGGTCATCGTAGCGCCACTTGGCGTAGTCGGGGTTGTAGGTGGCGGCATCTGCCAGCCCGGCCAGGTGCCCCAGGCACCAGCTCACCAGCCAACCGTTGCCCTCTAAGTAGCCGTCTTTGCGGGTGGCGGCCCCCAGCACGGCGGCCAGGGATTTTGCCACCGAGGGCTTCTCAGCGATCACAAGGCGCATCTTCCTCAACCTCCATTTCTTCGTTGGATTTTTTCAGTTTTCTGGAAACGCTGTTGCCATCGTCCAGAAGGCAGTCATAGCCGACGTTGTAATCATAACGGTACAGCTTTCCCAGCAGGTCGTTGATGATGACCCGGCAGGCCAGCAGCACACGCTCCTTATCCACCTGCATGAGCTGGTAGCGGCGGTAATCGCTGAAATATTCCTCGCGCTGGCGGGTCCGGGCGGCGGTTTCCTCCATCAGAATGTCAATCACGTCCTTGTCGCCGTCCTCTTTCGCGCCCTCGGCGTAGTTCAGCATCTCCATCACCATCGGGAAGCTCTGCTCATCCATCGGGGCTTCCTCTTTGAGATAGCCGATCAAGGTGCAGAACAGGAACCTGGCCGCTGTCTGCTCCGGCTCGGTCAGGGCGGAAAGCGTCTCCTGCCCACTGGGCAGAAGTTTGTTGCAGACAAAATCGCGGACCTCGCCGCGGAACAAGTGGCGGATGGCGTCGATAGACAGCGGCGGTTCAGCGGGTTCGTCCTCCACCTCAAATTCATAGGGGTCTTTCTGGCCCGGTTTTTTGCGCACCTTGGCAAGCGCCGTGCAAACGATGTCGCCGCCAAAGTAGACGCCGAAGCAGATCAGGTCGAACACAATGAGAAATTGGACAAAATAATTCATTTTGCTTTTCTCCTTTCACGCAGCCACGCGGTCAGTTCTTTGTGGCAGAAGCCCACGCAGGGCTGGCCGGGGCGATAGGTTCCACAGCCATAACAGGGGTGGCCGGGAGATAAAGAGGGAGGACGGGAAGCTGCCTTCCCGCCCTCCGGCCTGCGCGTCATCATGGGTTCATAAGGGCTGTCGGTGAACCGGGTCATTTGGCCGGGTTCTCGCTTTCCTCATCGCCGCCCCCGCCGGCGTCCTCCGGCTCGTCGGATTCCTCGGTCTCCCAGGGGTCCGCATCCTCCTGTTCGGTATCGTCCTCGCCGTAGTCGTAATCATCCAGGTTGTCGCTGCCCTTGGTCTTGGGCTTCTGCTTGATGAATTTGAAGTAGACCAGCGCACCGATGCCGCCCAGCACAGCCAGCACCACAAGCAGCATCGCCGGGTTCAGCCCCGCCGGTTCCTGTTCCGGCTCCGGCTCTGTTTCCGGGTCAGGGGTGGGTTCCGGCTCCTGGCCCGTACACTCCGCCATATTCACGGCGCACACCGGGCAGGCCGTGTTCACCGCACCGGCGGCGCACTTCTCGGTGCAGTTGCAGACGGCAGGGGCTTCCTGCGTCGTCTCGCCGTCCTCCATCAGCGCCATCAAGTCGGCCTCGTCCACCTGGTTTAAGAAGTGGACGGCGGTTTCCTTGTCCTCGTTGGCGCGGTCGATGAGGATATAGAAGTAGTTGCCCGCCTTGGTGGTAACGGTGATGAGCTGCTTGTTGCCGCCGTAGTCATCCACCAGCGCGGCGTTGCCCTCCGGGGTCAGGGGCGGGCTGTCCTCGGTTTCCTCCACCACCACATTGCTGTCGTTGGTGGCGTCCGCCGCCGGTGTGGCCGTGGGCGCAGGGTCAGTGCCCTGGGCAAAGGCGGTCACAGAGAAGCCGCCCATCAGCACCAGGCAGGTGCAAAGGGCGGCAAGGGTTCTACAAATTTTCTTATTCTTCATGGGTCATGTCCTCCTGTTCGGGATCGGCGGGAAGCGCCGCCTGGCCGGGCACCATGCCGCCCGACAGCAGGGCGTTCAGCTGGGCCGGGGTCATGCGCACAGCGCGCACCATCTGAACGATCTCCAGGTTCTCCGCCTCGGTTTTCTGCGCTTCCAGGGCCTTCAGCTTTTCCTGCTGTTCCGCGATCTTCTCGCGGGTCTTGGCGATCTCCTGGTCGATGCGCTCAATTTTGTTCTTAGCCATAGTCAATCACTCCATTCCATATCGCTCTTTCCAAGCGTAGTTGCGCCCCAAACCCTTGACGGTCTTGAGATGGGGCATTGCATTTTCTTCAATGGCAAGCGCCCGCCGGTACAGGTCGGGGTACTGCCGTTTCAGGGTTTCGATTTCCTCACGCTTCATACTGGGGCAGAAAAAGCAGGACGATTTGCCGGGCAGAGGCAGCCCCGCCTCCTGGATCGCCCGGATGCAATCGTCTCGCGTCCAGTGCCAGTCCTCGATCAATGGGTAGCGGTTTTCATATTTTTTGTCCGCCGCGTTGTACTGTTTGGAATGCTCATACCGTTTCCGCTCCCCGGCATCGTAGCCGATAAACCGCGTGACCCGGTTCCCGGACTGCCACACGGCGCGGCATTGCGGATGGTGGTTGCAGAATTTTTCCTGCGGCCCAACCTTGTGCTTCTGGGAACACCGCTTGAAGCCGTAGGCGATGGAGGGCAGTGTACAGGAACGCAGGCACTCGGTTTCCAATGTCAGCCGGTTGCCGTTACGGTCCATCTTTTCCACCACCGTAATGGGCGGCATCTCATGTTTACGAAGCCACCGATTCATGGTTTTCAGGAAGCGGTAGGTATGTGGATGCTCCGCCCCGGTGTCCGCAAAGGTGATGAGGTCAACGGGAATCCCGTGTTGATGAAGCCCGACCAAAAGGGCGGCACTGTTCGTGCCGCCCCCAAAAGATACAATATTCAGTTTTATACCTCCGCAGAAATTTACCAGTTCATCAGGCCGTAGCCCTTGATGCACTCATAGGTCAGGGAATAGCTCTTGATTTTGCAGGCGTCGCCGGAATTACCTTCCACGGTGTAGACCCGGCTGCCGTCGGTACCCACCACGATGCCCACATGGTCGGCGCTGCCATCCAGGTCCCAATCGAAGAAGATGGCGTCGCCGGGGGCGATGTTGGCGTAATCCGGCCCGCCCCATTGTCCGTGCGACTGGAACCAGGGGATGCCCTGGGACTGGCAACCCGAAAAGCGCGGCTCCGTCAGCCCCATCTGGCCGTAGCACCAGGACACGAAGCAGGCGCACCACTCCACGCGGGAGGTAAAGCCGTACCAGCTCCAATAGGGCTGGCCGCCCACGTTGCCCACCTGGCTTTTGGCGATGTCCACCACCGCCTGATTGCCGGGCCGGGTGCCGTTGACAAATTCCACACCGGCCAAACTCTCGGAATCGCTGGTGTCGGCGGACCCGCCGCCGAAGATCAGGGGCTTGTTGCCCAGCGTCTGCCGGTACACCTGGTACATCTCCAGCTGGTCCGGCGTCAGCAGTTCTGACGCCACAGAGGAGATGGGCTTGCTGGTGAGGGTCACATTTAAGATGTAATAGTTGTAGGGCACTTCCACATCATACTCGTTGCCCTCGCTGTCCGTCCGGGTCTCGGTACGGTAGCGCACCTCCACTTCCTCGGTCAGCGTCAGCAGGTATTGGGCTGCGAAGATGCGTTCCAGCTCCGCCTGGGCGCTTGCCCGCGTGTAGCCTTGCAGCACAGCGGACAGGTAGGCCGCCAGCTCATGCGGGTCGTGGCCGATCATGTCCAGGTCATAGCGGTACTCGTCATAGCCGGGGTGGCTGCTCTCGATGTTGTCGATCTCGGCTTGCAGCGCGGCCTCCTTGGCGGCGTAGTCGGCCTCCACCGCCACCAGCTCCGGGTCATCCGAGGGGTAGGTGGTGCCGGAGATCATCGAACCGATGCTCTGCGCCATCATGGAGCAGGAGGACATGGTGTTGAGCAGCAGGCAGACCAGCAGGAAAATCGCCAGCACGATGCCGAAGCCCTTTTTGTGGCGCATCACATAGGCCCCGGCCTGCTGGGCTTTCTCCTTGACCGTCTTGGCCGCCTTGCCGGTCTTTTGGGCGGCACCGGCGGCGGTCCCGCCGGACTGTGCGGCCCGTTTGGCGGCGGCGTACTGCTTCTTGATCTGCTGTTTCTGCTGCCAGCGGGACAGCGGGTTGCTGGCAAGCTGGGGATTTTCCTGCAAAGACTTCTGATAAAGGGCGTTCACATTGGCCTTTTCCAGCTTCCGCTCGGCCTGGGCGGCCTTGCGGTAGGGTTTCAGCTTGTGGCTGCGGTAGCCCTCCCTCGCCAGATGCACGCCGGTCTCCACGGCTTCCTCGGACTTGTGGGCGCTCTCCACGCCCACGTTATCGTCCTCGGTCTTGCGGATCTCCTGATGGAGCTTGCCCGCCACCGCGTTGCCCGGCGCTTCCCGCACCGTATGGGACAGCTTGGAGGGCGGCCGGGGCTTATCCTCCAGCACCAGCTTGGTCGTGACCTTGCCGGTCTTGGGGTCCACCTCGGCCCGTTTGACCTGCTTTTTCGGGATTTTTGCCTGCGCCTTGTCCGCTTTGGCGGCGGCCTTCTCCGCCTTGCGGATGGGCTTTTCCAGCGCCGGGTCGGCCCGTTCTTCCTCCGTAAAGCGCAGGCGCGGTTCCTTAATCAAACCATTCCCCCAGCATGAGGGAGGCCATCATGCCGGACAGCTCCGCATAGGCCGCCAGACCCATCGGCCCCACGAAGCGGCACTCGGTCAGACAGGCGTAGAGCTGGGCCACCACGTCGGCCAGAATCTGGACTTCGGTGCCCTCCAGCACGGCCCCTCCGGCCTGCCCGCGCTGGACCTTGGCGGCGCACAGAATCTCCACCAGCCGCAGCAGGCCGGTCTCGCCAGTTTCGGTCAGCTCTGCCGCCTGGTCCGCCGCCGTGCGGCACTCGGAAACGGCATCCGCCATCGCTGTCAGCAGTGCAGCGCGCTGGGTGTTCAGGGCACGGTCCAGAAACATCATGTGGTCGTTGTTGAGAATTTCGGGTTTCATAATCAATCAGCCTCCTTCATTTCCTGGGGTTTGGTGGTCATAATGCGGTACAGCTCAGTATTTTTCGGGAAGTGATCCACGAAAGGCAGAATTGTGGAGCCATAGAACAGCAGCCCCTCGCCCTCGCCGGAGTGGGTCACATAGGACAGCTGGTGCGGGGAAATACCCAGCTGCCGGGCTAAAATCTGCCGGTCACCGCCCGCCTGGTTGAGCATATACACGAAGTCGGAGTTTTCAAAGATGTTCTCCACCTCGCGGGAAGAAAGCAGGTCCTTGACGTTCTGCGTAATCCCGGTCGGGATTCCGCCCCACTTTCTGAACCGCTTCCAAATCTCCACCGTGTAGGCGGCGGTCTGTTCCTCTTTCAAGAGCAGGTGCATCTCGTCGATGTAGTAGCGGGTGGACTTGTGAGCGGCCCGGTTGATGGTGACGCGGTTCCACACCTGGTCCTGCACCACCAGCATCCCGATCTTTTTGAGTTGCTTCCCCAGTTCCTTGATGTCATAGCAGACAATGCGGTTGTTGATGTCCACGTTGCTGCGGTGGTTGAACACGTTGAGGGAGCCGGTGACGTAGATTTCCAGCGCCGTGGCGATGTACTGCGCCTCTTTCTCATCCTGCACCCGCAGCAGGTCGTACAGGTCCTCCAGAATGGGCATATTCTCCGGGCGCGGATCGTTGAGGTAGTCCTGATACACCAGCCGCACACAGCGGTCAATGATGGTTTTCTGCACCGGCTGCAACCCGTCCTTGCCGCCCACGATCAGCTCGCACAGCGACAGGATAAAGTCGGATTTCAGGGACAGCGGGCTTTCATCGTCCGAATAGTCCAGGTTCAGGTCCATCGGGTTGATGTAGTTGGTGGAGGTGGGCGAAATCTTGATGACCTGCCCGTGCAGGCGCTCCACCAGCGGCGCGTACTCGGCCTCCGGGTCGCAGATGATGACATCATCTGAAGTCAGCAGGAAGCCGTTGGCGATCTCGCGCTTGGCGCTGAAGGATTTGCCGCTGCCCGGCGTACCCAGAATCAGGCCGTTGGGGTTTTTCAGCAGCTTTCGGTCCACCATAATGAGGTTGTTGGACAGGGCGTTGATGCCGTAGTACAGCGCCTCTTTTCCGTTTTGAAAAAGCTCCTGGGTGGTGAACGGCACGAAGATGGCGGTGGAGCTGGTAGTCAGCCCCCGCTGAATTTCCACCTGGTTCAGCCCCAGCGGCAGAGAGGACATCAAGCCTTCCTCCTGCTGGAAGTCCAGCCGGGTCAGCTGGCAGTTGTACTTCTGCGCGATGGAGCTGGCCTGGAAGATGTTGTTGCCCAGCTGGCGGGGATTGTCCGCCGTGTTCAGCACCAGGAACGTCACCAGGAACATCCGCTCGTTGCGGCTTTGCAGGTCCTGTAACAGCTTCTTGGCCTCGGCCCCGTAGGTGGCAAGGTCGGAGGGGATGATGTCCATGTCATACCCGGCGCGGACGGCCTTTTTCTGTTCCTCGATCTTGCTGCGGTCCAGGTCGGTGATCTTGCGCTTCACCGTCTTGATGGCCTTCACCTGATCCACCGACTGGATGTGCAGGTTCACGATAAGGGAACTTTCCATATCGAGAAAATCCGCCAGCATCCGGTCATTCAGCTCCGGGGCCAGAATCTGCACAAAGCTGACGGCCCCGTACTTCTTTCCCATGCGGAACTGCTTGCCGGTACGGAACTCGAAGCCGGACGGGGCAATAAAGTCCTTGGTGGAAAGGCCGCTGGGAGCCAGCCAGTCCCACTCGAACTGGAACGGCGTTTGCTCGTCCATGTGGAAGATGGCGTGGAGCTGGGCCAGCCGGGCTTTGCCGTCCAGGACCTCGGCGGCCACGCCCAGCCGCTTGAAGTTGTTCAGCACATCGGTCTCGATGCGCTCCAGACGGGGCTTGGCGGAACGGATGCTGTCGGCCTCGATGGAAAAGGTCAGGTACTTGGTCTTGATGAGGCCGTTGTTGCCCCGCGCCAGCTGGTTTTGCAGCATCTGCGTGTACTCCACCCGGATGGGGTCAAAGTCATCCCCCTGGGCCGGGATGGTGATACTGTTGGCGAAGGTCTCCTGGGACGCCGCCAGGTTCAAAAAGGACAGCTGGAAACGGATGGAGCTGTCAAAATAGTTGAGGAAATCGCACCAGCCTTCAAAGATGGCGGTCTTGTCCTCGTTCTGGCTCAGCTGGTAGTTGATGTCCTGGAACTGGATGGTTTTCGTGTAGCGGCCATCCGCCACCTTGCAGATGCCGTCCGGCCACATCCGTTCATAGGGAATGCTGTCCTGGGCGGACAGCTCTTTTTTGTCCGTGCGGTTGGCGCGGGCAATCGCTGCCTCGATCTGTTTGCGTTCGGCGCGGGTCAGCTTACGCCGGGGTTTGGTCTGCGGCTCTGCCGGTTCGGCCTGCCGCTTTGTCTTTGCCGCGAACAATGTCATACACCTCCTTGTCGAGATTTGCCTGCCGCTCCAACACGGCATAGAAGTTGTTGGTGCGGTAGGGGCGCTGCTTGGGCCGGATGACGGCCACCTTGAGGATGTTGCCGATGATCTTTTCCAGGGGCTGGCCGTGTTTTTCATACATCGCCAGCATGAAGAAGGGCAGCATGACGAGCATCATGCACATGGCCGCCACGCTGTTGCCAGCAGGACCCCGGAGCAAAAAGAAAAGCGGCACGCCGATGAGCGCCCCGCAGCCGAAGCAGACAAGCTGCCTCTTGGTTAAGTTGAACGCGACCTTGGTTTTGACTTTCGTCAGGTCTTTGGGTACGGGTACATAAGCCATTGGTAAATTCCCTCCTTCCGGGTCAATGTGCGTTGAATACGGCTTTGGACAGGCTGCCGGTCTTGAACAGCGTAAAACACAGCAGCACGGTATAGCCCACACAGCTCCAGATCGCCATGATGATGTCCTCCTCGGTGGCGATGTTCTGCACCAGTACGGCGTAGATCGCTACACAGACGATAATCAAAAATGCCTGGAAGCCCAGAGCCAGCAGGCTGCGCAGGTAGTTCTGGCCCATGCCGCCCCATTCCTTGCCCATCATGGTCGCCATCGGGATGGGGGCCACCGACGTGACAAGGTAAATTTCGATCATACGGCCATAAATGACGATGAAAATGCAGATATACAGCGCCCACATGGTAATGCCGATAAAGAGCGACTGGAACCACAGGCCGAACAACGGCCCCAGGTCCATATCCATCAGCCGGGACTCCATATCGGTCATAACAGCGGAGATGTCGATGGAAGCGTCCGAACCGATGATGCCGGACGCCTGGGCCACCACGCTTTGGGCCATGTCGAACACGGCCATGACGAGGTTCCAGGTGTTGGTGACGAGCAAAATCGCGGCGGCGGATTTGAACACCCATTTGAAGATCATCCAGGTGTCCACGTCATGCAGGTTGTTGCGGTCGGTAATCATCTGGATCAGCTCCAGCGTCATCACGATGGCCAGGATCACGCCAGCAATCGGCACCATGATGGAGTTGGAGAGGTTCTGGATCATACTGAAAATGCTGCCGTTCCACCCTTGCGGGGTCTGGCCCACCTGTACGGATATATCCGCGACCTGCTGATTTACGCTGTCGAACATCCCCGATAAGTTTCCCATGATACCGCCCACCAGCATCTCTTTCAGCCAGTTGGTCAGGGCATCCAATAAGAAATCCATACGGTGTCAAACCTCCTTTCAGCCCCTCCCGCTGTGCGCGGGAGGGGACGAGGATTTCAGCGGGGTACGATCAGACGGTGAACAGGCCGGACAGCAGCGGTACGAGGACCATGCCAACGATGGCGACGCCCGCGCCGGCCATCAGCTGTTTCATGCCCTGCGACTTCGCGCCGGGGTTGTCGTTGCCGTAACCTTCCAGCAGGTTGATGACACCCCACACGCCGAGACCGGCACCGAGGGCGATAACGAGGGTCTGGAGAACGGTGATTGCCTGATTGAAAAATTCCATAAATAAAGTTGGCCGGAATCAGTTTGAAAAGTTTGATTTAGTCATGGTTCATAGGCATACAAAAGCCGGATGATCGCCGCCCGGTTTCCGGGGGCCTGATTCCGGCCTTCCTCCTTTTTCATTTTTTGATAGAGATCGTCCGCTTTGTACGCCGATGGCCCCGTCCGGGGCGGTTGTGGCGGGTAGATACAATCACTCCCTTCACAGCGGAACATCAATCGTCGGCTGCGGCGTCGATCTCATACACGTCGCAGACCTGGTTGGGTTTCAGCTTCAGCCTGGCCCGCAGGAAATCTTCAATGCTGAACGCATTTTTCGGGTCGGCGTCGGCGGTGTACTTGTAGTTGGGGTGCTGGGTGATGTCGTACTTGTCCGACAGAAACGGCCGCACCCCGCGCAACTGGAGGATGCACTTGCCGCCGTCCATGACGGCCAGCTCATCCTGGCTCATCAGCTCTTTGCCGAGCTTCTGGTAGTTGAGCGAGTGGGAAGTTTCCCGCCCTCGGCTCTCGCCGGTGTTGTAGGTGTCGATGGTCTCCTTGCCCAGCACGGCGGCCAGCTCCTTCAATGTGGTCGGCTCCTTGCCGCCCAGGAAGATGGAACTGTCCATATTGCCGATGATGGTGTCGGCGTTGTCCTTGTAGATGGCCTTGAGTTGGCTCTGTGCCTGCAAGACCAGGCAGGCGGAAATCTCCCGGCTGCGGATGGTAGCCACCAGCTTTTCCAGCTTGGGGATCTGGCCGATGTTGGCGCACTCGTCGATGAGGCACCGCACATGGACCGGCAGCCGCCCGCCGTACACATCGTCGGCTTTCTCGCACAATAGGTTGAACAGCTGGGTGTAGCACATGGAGATCAGGAAGTTAAAGCTATCGTCGGTATCACTCATAATGAGGAACAGGGCCGTCCGCCGGTCTCCCAGGGTATCCAGCTCCAGCTCATCGTAAGAGGTGATCTCCCGCAGCTCGGCAATATCGAACACGGCAAGCCGTGCCCCGCAGGAAATCAAAATCGACTTGGCGGTTTTGCCCGCCGCCAGCTTGTATTTCTTGTATTGCCGCACCGCAAAGTGGTTGGGGCTTCTGGCTTCCAGCTCGTCGAACATCAGGTCCACCTGATTTTTGAACTCCTCGTCATCCTCCCGCACCTCCATCGCGTTGATGAACTCGATGAGGGTGGAGAAATTCTGTTCCTCCACCGGGGCCTCATAGTGGATGTAGCCGATGAGCGCGCAGTACAAAAGCGTCTCCGCCTTGACCCAGAAATCATCCCCGGCCTTGCCCTCGCCCTTGGTGTTGGCGATGAGGGTCGTTACCAGCTTCAAGATGTCCTTCTCCGAGTGAATGTAGCTGAACGGGTTATAGTGCATCGACTTGTTGAAGTTGATGGTATTCAGCACCCGGATCTGGTACGGCTCGTAGATGACCTTTCCGTGTTTGTCCTTCACCGGCTTGCCGTCCTTGCCCAGCTTGGGCGCGCCGCGCTGGAGCATTTTGCCGCACTCCACCAGGATAGTGCCCTTGGGGTCGGTAACGACGTAAGAGCTGTGCATCTGCATCAGGTTGGGCTTGAGCCAGAACCGGGTCTTGCCGGAGCCGCTGCCGCCGATGACCAGCACGTTCTTGTTGCGGGCATACTTGGGGTTCTTGGGGCGGCTGGACATGGTGAGGCTTTCGGTCTGGGTCAGAATGACGTTATTCTGGAACACCGGGTCCATGTAGGGGGCAATATCGTCGTGGGTGCCCCATCTGGCCGAACCATACTCCATGTTGTGACGGTATTTCTTGGCGTTTTTGCTTTTCAGGTACACCGCCAGCCGCAACGCCGCGCCGCAGCAAATCCCCACGGCCAGGTCCAGCGGGTGCAGGCTGGGCCACCAGCTCCCCAGCGCCACCGGCAGTGTGGAGAAAAACGAAAGCATCTTGGCCGAAACGTCTGCGCCGGCGGCAAGCCGCCAGGCTTCCCCCAGGTTGGTGGCGAACAGCCCCAGCAGGATATAGGGCAGGTTCAAAAGAACCAGCTTTTTCACATTCAGCTGCTTCATCGCTCCGGCTCCTTCCTGTGGGCGCGGTCCACCACGGCGCTTTTTACCAGCTCTTTGAACTGCGCCAGCTTCTCCAGCACGGACGGGCGCTCGCTGCGGTCCGCCTTCTTGACCTTTTTCTGGGTGTATTCAGAAAAAGCAGCGGTCAGCGCGTCGGCATCGCGGGCCTTGAAGAAGATCAGGTACTTGGGCGGCGAAGTGCTGCGGTCCTTTTTCACCGCATAGTCCACGCCGTACTTGCGGGCGATACGCTCAAAGTCCCGGATGGACGGGTCGCTGATCTCAATGTTGGAAACGCCCTGGTTCTGCCCGATGAGCTGCTTCACCGTCTGTTTGCCCTTTGGAGTGACGGGGGAATCCCGGCCGCGCTGCTTGTTCAGCTTTTTCTCCCTGCGGTGGGCCATGTACTTGGATATGGCGGCCTTGAACAGCCGCCCGGTGAACTTTGTGCCGCTGACTACCAGCGTCAAAGTCCTGTTTTCCACTTCCTCCTGCATTTTTCTCGCCTCCCTTCGTCGGTTATGCAGAAAGCGGTCTTGGGTACTAAGGCGGGACCACCAGCCGCCGTAACAGGTGGCGGCCCGTCATACCGTCACCAAAATCAGGGACCGAAGTTCCGCAAAGTGCAGCTTGCCCTTGGGCGTCACCAGCGTGTAGGAGCCGGTGTGGCCGTTGCGGCAAAAATCCTTGACACAGAACAGGCCCTCGTTGCTGCCTTTGGCGTAGGGCAGCACACAGCCCGACGGAGTGCGGTAGACGTACCGGCGTTCCAGCAGAAAGCGGACGAACCGCCGTTCCGGCACGTCCAGTTCCTTGGCGGTGGTGCGCAGGTTGGTGCTGTGCCGCAGGTCGATGAACAGGTTGTAGTAGACGGCTTTGCCTTGCAGCCGGGCGTTGTCCGCTTGCAGCGCCGCGTTCTTCTCGCGCTCCGCCAGCAGGTCGGAGCAGAGCTTCAACAGGGCTTCCGGCGAGGTGGCGACCTCCCACAGCTTCTCCCTGGTGAGGTAGGCCCCGTGCTGGCGGATGCTGGGCAGGACTTCATCGAACACCCAGCGTTCAAATCGCTCCGCCGAGGGCAGCTTGCTGTGGACGATGAGCCGGTAAACGTCGCCTTCGGGGATAAAGAGCATCTCCACCATCTGTACGGCGGGTGAGCCATCTGCCTTTTTGCCGGTCTGGACCCCTACGGAACATTTCGTTCCACAGCGGGTGTGGTCGCGGACGGCCTTACGGGGATTGGCATATCCCAAAGCAGCTGCTACATCCGTTCCGCAGAACAGCACCTTGCCGTCCTGCTCAAAAGTGCGGATGCTGCCAAACTCCGGGTTTTTGAAAATTTCCATCTGGTTCATATCGTGCCTCCTTGGGCGGTGCAGCAGAAAAGGCGGCTATTACCAGCCGCCTGCGTGCATATCGTGGTTGACCTGGGCCGTGTAGTGGTTGTTCATGGTGGTGGGCGCGTTGAACAGCACGGTCAGCAGGTACTGCTTCATGTTGCGGATTTCGGTGGTGTTGTTGTGCAGGCACTCCATGACGAACTCGATGTGGGAGCTGTCCAGCTTCAAGAACCGCGACCGCACGACCTCATGGGGAAAGTCCGCCCCGGCAATGCGGGTGGTCTTGCGTCTGGCGCAGACCGTTTCCACGATCAGCTCCACGATCTCGTCCAAATCCTCGCGGTAGGTGGTAAACTCCCGGCACAGGTGGTCGTACTCGATGTTCTCCAACACCAAATCCCGATAACTCTCCATTTCCTCCACCGACATCGCATCCCGTCCTTTCCGTTCCGGCAGCTGAGCTGCCGCAAAGCCCCGGAAGGGAATGGAATCGGTACTTGGTACATCCGTTGTTTGTTTTTGGGTCTTTGATTTCTCTATATTTAATTCTGCGGGCTTTTCCGTATCCGGGTCAGCCAGATACGGGTTTTCCGTATCTGGTGAAGCCGTATCCGGCTGGGGCGTATCCGGCTCTTTGGGCTGGGGCTGCTCATAGATGACATACTCGGTGTCGCTGATGCGTCCTTGGCGGTCCCGCATCTGGTGGCGGACGATGTACCCGGCGGCTTCCAGCTCCCGCAGCGCCCCACCGATGGCGTCCACGCCCTCCTTGCAGATTTTGGCGAGGCCGCGGGTGGTGTAGTTCCAGTCCTCCGGCAAGGACAGCATCATGGAAAGCAGTCCCTTGGATTTCAGCGACAGTGCCTTGTCGCGCAGGTGGTGGTTGCTCATCACGGTATAATCACGGGTCCGTTCAATGCGAAAAACGGCCATTTGCGTCACTCCTTCCAGTGTTCATGGCATGAAAAAAGCCGCAATCTTCAAAAAGACTGCGGCGGTCAGGTGCGGTCGTTCCGGCTGCGCCAGGAATACGGCGGCTTCGGCACAGGGGGCCGGGTAAAAACGTCCTGCGCGGTGCCGAAGGGCAGGCGCTGCATTACCTGGTCAATCTCGGTGCTTTCCATGTCATGCTGGGATTGGCAGTGTTCGCGGATGGCTTCTTCAATGTCTCTAACGGTACACATAGTTCAGTCCTTTCTTGGCAAGCGGTGGGTTTACGGGTGGCGGCGCTTTTTCTTCGGCTTGAAGTCGATGATGTGCCCCTCGACAACGTGGGCATGGCGCTTAATTTTGATCTGCTGGCTGCGCTGGGCGTCCAGGGCCTGCCGGTAGCCGTCCTCGGTGAGAAACAGGCGCACCTCGTCGCCGGGGCTGCCGTAAGGGGTGCGGGGCTTGCGGACCGCAAACTCCACCATCCAGCGGGTGCTGTCCTGAAATCGCTCCACAGCCAAAATGTTATGTCCTTTCAGCTCGCGGGCTGAAATATCCCTCATAGGCAACTCCTCTCTCAGCGTTCATGCTGTTGCTGGCGCTTGCGCTGCCACTGTTCCAGCAGCTTGATGATGGTCTCCTGCATCCGCTGGGGCGTATAGCTCCGGGGAAAATATTTGCGCAGGGTGTCGCTGGTGAAGGTGATCTTGTCCAGGTCGCTTTTCTTTTCTTCGCCCATAATGACCCGCATCATGTCGAGGGTCAGGTGGCCCTCCTGGCTGTACTTTTTCAGCCGCTGGGCCTGAGAGAGCGACGGCGTGGCCTGTTCGCTGTCCATCGCGTCCAGCAAATCCACCTGTTCCTCTTTTTTGAGGAAGGACAGCTCGTAGGCCGGATTGAAGGCGATTTTCTTCTCGTCCACCATGTCCAGCAGTTCGGGGATGAGTTCGGTGAGACGGATGTAACGCTGAACCTGTCTGCCGCTGTCACCAGCTTTTTCACCAACTACATCGGCCATTTCCAACTTCCCGACGAGTTGTCGGGAAGTTAAATCTGTCCGTGCGCCTTGATGTTTTACAGCCTCCAGCTTCATCTTATAAGCAAAAGCCCGCTCACTAGGGAGCAGGCTTTCTCGCTGCAAATTGCTGTCAACCATAATAATGGTGGCCTGATCGTCGTCCAGGTCACGGACAATGACCGGCATGGTATCCTTGCCAGCCAGTTCGCTGGCCCGATGACGCCGGTGCCCGGCGACCAGCTCATAGCCGCCGTTGGAGTCCGGGCGGGCGATGGCCGGAACCAGCACGCCATATTGCTGGATGCTGTCGGCGGTCTCCATCATGGCCTCATCGTCCTTGACCTTAAAGGGGTGGTCCTTGAACGGATGCAGCTCCGACAGGGGAATTTCCAGAACCTTTTCCCGCTGGGCGTCGGCCCGGCTTTCCTCTGTGGAGAACAAGTCATCTACCGAGGCCAGCTCTACTTTTTTCGCGCTGCTTTTCAAGTTTCAACACCTCCTTTGTCAGATTGCGGTAGCCCTCGGCCACCTTGCCGCCGGGGTCGTGGGCGAAGATGCTCTTGCCCTCGGCGCTGATCTCCTTGGCCCGGACCGAATGGGGAATCTCGGTGCCGAATACCTTGATTTTGCTGCCGTAGGTCTCCCGCAGCAGGGCGGCGATCTCTTTCGCAAAATTGGTTCGGCTGTCCACCATCGTCAGCAGGATGCCGTCGATCTGGAGCTTGGGGTTCAGCTGCCGCTTGACCTTGCTGATGGTGGACAGCAGTTGTTCCAGGCCCTTGGCAGGCAGATACTCCGCCTGGACGGGGACTATGATCCTGTTGGCTGCGGCCAGCGCGTTGACTGTGAGCATCCCCAGGGAGGGCTGGCAGTCGATGAGGATATGGGAATACTGTCCCTTCACGGTGTCCAGATACTGCCGCAGGACGGTCTCGCGGCTCATGGCGTTTACCAGCGACACCTCCATGCCGGACAGCTGGATGTCGGCGGGCATCAGGTCCACGCCCTCCGGGTGGTGCAGGATGCCCTCGCCGGGGCGCAGCGGCTCGTCCATCAGGATGCGGCCCATCGCGTCCGAGAGTGTAAAGGGCAGTTTGTCCGGCTGGGGGTTGCCCAGGCTGATGGTCAGGCTGGCCTGGGGGTCTGCGTCCACCAGCAGCACCTTTTTTCCGGCCTGCGCCAGCCCGATCCCTAAGTTGGCACAAGTGGTCGTCTTGCCGACGCCGCCCTTCTGGTTGGCGACGGCGATGATTTGTGGGTTCATCGTATTTCACCTCGTTTCTGTTTGTCGTGTTTGGTTCTGGAAATAGAAAAAGCCGCCACTACTTTCTTGAAAAAAGAGTGACGGCTTTTTCTGATCCCGGAACATTAGTCCCCGGAAATGCAAAAAGCGCCCAGCAGGAACACTGAGCGCTTTCGCAATAAAATCATATTCATTTGTTCAGATTTGGTCAAACTCTGCCAAACCGATTTTGCATAAAAATTCGGAGGGGCAAAAATGCAAAAATGACCTCATGGGAGGGTGCAGGGGCAAAAAAGTTGTCCTATAATTTAACCCATTGGCCCTCATTTTAGGGGTGGTTGTCCTTTATTTAACCCATAAAAATCGGTTCAAAACAGGTCAGACCATGCCAAAACAGGCCAAACAATCTGAAAAGGAAAAACCCCGAAAACCGCATGGTTTCGGGGTTTTTGAGCTGTTTTGAACTGAAATCAGCGCTTGCTGAACTGGGGAGCGCGACGGGCTGCCTTGAGGCCGTACTTCTTACGTTCCTTCATACGAGGATCGCGGGTCAGGAAGCCAGCCTTCTTCAGGGTGGTGCGCAGCTCGGGGTTGAACTGCAGCAGGGCGCGGGACAGGCCATGGCGGATAGCGCCGGCCTGGCCGGAGTAGCCGCCGCCGACCACGTTGACGACAACGTCAAACTGGCCTTCGGTGCCGGTCAGAACCATGGGGCTGCGAGCCAGCAGCTTCAGGGTGTCCAGGCCGAAGTAGTTGTCCAGCTCACGGCCATTGACGGTGAACTTGCCGGTGCCGTTGTACACGCGGACGCGGGCAACGGAATGCTTACGACGGCCGGTGCCGTAGAAATATTCTTTAGTCTCGTACATATTCGCTGCCTCCTTGCTTAGAATTCGACCGCTTCAGGCTTCTGGGCGGTGTGGTTGTGTTCTGCGGTCTTGTAGCAGTGCAGGCGGGTCATAGCCTTGGCGCCCAGGGTGTTGGAGGGCACCATGCCCTTGACAGCGTAGGTCATGGCCTTGTCGCTGGCCTCGGCCATCAGGTTCTTGTACTGGGTTTCCTTCAGACCGCCGATCCAGCCGGAATGGGTGCGATGGAACTTCTTTTCCAGCTTCTTGCCGGTCAGGACAGCCTCGTCGCAGTTGATGATGATGACATGGTCACCGCAGTCAACGTTGGGGGTGAAGGTGGGCTTGTTCTTGCCGCGCAGAATAACGGCGGCCTGGGCGGCAACGCGGCCCAGGGGCTTGCCGGCAGCGTCAATCACATACCACTTGCGGTCAGCCATCTCAGCGGGCTTAGCGAGCGTAGTACTCATAATACTGAATCCTCCATACTGTATATTCACGCGCCCTTTGGCTTTTGTGGTCCGCAGGGAGTATCGGGAACGTCCAGACGGACGTTTTTTAGCGCAAGAGTGATTATAACAGACCGGGGGACGCAAGTCAACGGTTTTTGATCCATTTTTTCATTTATTCCTTTGTAGCTCTTGTTTTCTCTTGTTTACTCTCGTTTTCTCCTGTTTTCTTTTATGGCATTTTCGGGTTTGCAGCTGCCTGTCCGCACACTTCTCAAACGGGGCGGTATGTGATATAATAGTAAGGTATATGGCCAGAAACAGGCATCCCGATGATATCGAGGTGGTAGGGTTGAACACAGATCGTTTTGAAAAGCACTGCTGGGCCGAGATCGACCTCGACGCCCTGCGGGCCAACTATGAATATATCCACCGTCAGGTGGGCGGACCGGTGTGCGCGGTGGTCAAGGCCGACGCCTACGGCCACGGCGCCGTGGCCGTGGCCCGGGCCCTGGAACCCGCCGGGGTGGCGGGTTTTGCGGTGAGCTGCCTGGGCGAGGCCCGGCATCTGCGCCGCCACAGCATCACCCGCCCGGTGATGATTCTGGGCTACACCTCCCCGTCCTTTGCCGCCGACCTGGCAAACAACCACATCACCCAGGCGCTGTTCTCCCATGAATACGCCGTTGCCTTGTCCCAGGCGGCGGTGGATGCCGGGGTGACGGTGGATTGCCACCTGAAGGTGGACACCGGCATGGGACGCATCGGCTTTGCGGTGCGGTCGGGCTTTGAACAGGCTCTGGAAGAGATGGAGCGCTGCTACGCTCTGCCCGGGCTGCACATCACCGGGGTGTTCCAGCACTTTGCGGTGGCGGACAGCACCGAGCCCGACGACGAAAGTTACACCGAGGAACAGCACGCCCTGTTTGTGCGCACCCTGGAAGCCCTGCGGGCCCACGGCCACGACACCGGCACCCCCCACTGCGCCAACAGCGCGGCCCAGCTGCGCCACCCCGAATGGCGGGCCGGGATGACCCGGGCAGGCATTATCCTGTACGGGCTGAACCCCAGCCCCCAGGTGCAGTTTGATGCCCTGCGCCCGGTGATGACCCTGAAAACCGTCATCACCCAGGTCAAGACGTTGCAGGGCGGGCAGTCGGTGTGCTACGGCCGCACCTACACCGCCGAGGCTCCCCGCCGGGTGGCCACCGTCAGCGTGGGCTACGCCGACGGGTATCCTCGCTTGTTGTCCGGCAGCACCGGGGGCGGGGTGATGACAGTCCATGGCAAGGCTGCCCCGGTGCTGGGGCGGGTCTGCATGGACCAGACGGTCATTGATGTGACCGACATTCCCGAGGCCGCCATGGGGGACGAGGTGACCGTCTTCGGCCCCGGCGGCGCCGATACCGTAGACACCATTGCACAAAAGGCCGGCACCATCAACTATGAGGTGGTGTGCGGCATTTCCCGCCGGGTGCCCCGCCTGTATATGCAGGGCGGGCAGCCGGTCAGCATCTGGAACAACTTGGAGGAAGGTTAATGGCACAGGATTCCATCCGCAATTTCTGCATCATTGCACACATCGACCACGGCAAGAGCACCTTGTCCGACCGTATTCTGGAACTGACCGACAGCGTGGACAAACGCACCATGGAAGACCAGATCCTGGACGACATGGAGCTGGAACGGGAACGGGGCATCACCATCAAGGCCCGGGCCGTGACCATGCATTACAAGGCCGATGACGGCAAGACCTATATGTTCAACCTCATCGACACCCCGGGCCACGTGGACTTTTCCTACGAGGTCAGCCGCAGCCTGGCCGCCTGCGAGGGCGCCGTGCTGGTGGTGGACGCCAGCCAGGGCGTGGAAGCCCAGACCCTGGCCAACTGCTATATGGCCATCGACCACAACCTGGAAGTGGTGCCTATCCTGAACAAGATCGACCTGCCCAGCGCCGACCCCGACACCGCCGCCAAGGAGGTGGAGGACATCATCGGCCTGCCCTGTGAGGATGCCCCCCGGGTGTCCGCCAAACTGGGCATCGGCGTCAAGGACGTGCTGGAACGGGTGGTGCAGGACATTCCCGCCCCCCAGGGGGATGAGAACGCTCCCCTGAAAGCCCTGATCTTCGACAGCGTGTACGACAGCTACAAGGGCGTCATCGTCTATATCCGGGTGTTTGAGGGCACCGTGCGCCCCGGCGACACCATCAAGCTGATGCACACCGGCGCCCAGTTCCAGCTGGTGGAGGTGGGCCACATGGGCGCCACCGCCCTGGCCCCCTGCGACTGCCTGAAAGCCGGCGAGGTGGGTTACCTGACCGCCAGCATCAAGACGGTGCGGGACACCCGGGTGGGCGATACCGTCACCCTGGCCAACAACCCCACCGCCGAACCCATGCCCGGTTTCCGCAAGGTGACGCCCATGGTGTTCTGCGGCATCTACCCCGCCGACGGTGCCGACTACCCCGACCTGAAGGACGCTCTGGAAAAGCTGCAGCTCAACGATGCCAGCCTGAGCTTTGAGCCCGAGACCAGTGCGGCGCTGGGCTTTGGCTTCCGGTGCGGGTTCCTGGGTCTTTTGCACATGGAGATCATCACCGAGCGTCTGGAGCGGGAGTTTGACCTGGACCTGATCACCACCACCCCCGGCGTTCAGTACCGCCTGACCCTGACCGACGGCACGGTGGAGATCATCGACAATCCTTCCGCCTACCCCGACCCCACCCGCATCGAGAAAGCGGAGGAGCCTTTCGTCAACGCCCACATCTACACCCCCAACGACTACGTGGGCCCGCTGATGGACCTGTGCCAGCAGAAGCGGGGCGTTCTGGTGGACATGAAATATATGGACGAAACCCGCGTGGACCTGCACTACCAGCTGCCGTTGGGCGAGATCGTCTATGACTTCTTTGACGCCATCAAAAGCCGCAGCCGCGGCTATGCCAGTTACGACTATGAGTGGGAGGACTGGCACCAGTCCAACCTGGTGAAGCTGGACTTTTTGCTCAACGGCGAACCGGTGGACGCGCTGTCCATGATCGTGTTCAGCGACAACGCCTACGCCAAGGGCCGCCGTATCTGCGAAAAGCTGAAGGAGAACATCCCCCGCGCGCTGTTCGAAATTCCCATTCAGGCGGCGGTGGGCGGCAAGATCATCGCCCGCGAAACGGTCAAGGCCATGCGCAAGGACGTGCTGGCCAAGTGCTACGGCGGCGACATCACCCGCAAAAAGAAGCTGCTGGAAAAGCAGAAAGCCGGCAAAAAGAAGATGCGCCAGCTGGGCAGCGTGACCTTGCCCAGCGAGGCCTTTACCGCCGTGCTCAAGCTGGATTCCGATTCCTGATCATAACAAGATGCGCCGGGCGCTTCCCTGTTGGGGGAAAGCGCCCGGCGCTTTTCTTTTATGGATGCAGCACCTGCAGGCCCAGCCGGGGCCCCAGGCGGGAGAGCAGTTCGTTGGTGATGGTGCCGCAGGTTTCGGCCACCTCCTCCGCGTGCAGGGTTTCGGCGCCGTCGGTGCCGATGAGGGTGGCGGTCTCCCCCGCTTTCGGTGCGGCGGGCAGGTCGGTGGCATCCACCAGCATCTGGTCCATACAGACCCGCCCCACCACCGGGCAGCGGGCACCGTGGAGCAGCACCACGCCCCCTTTGGCGGCATAATCCCGGGGCAGACCGTCGGCGTACCCGATGGCCAGCACGGCCAGGCAGGTGTCCCGCCGGGCGGTGAAGGCCAGGCCATACCCTGCCCCCTCCCCCGCCGGAACACGGTGCACCGCCGCCACCCGGGCCCGCAGGCTGAGCACTGGCCGCAGGGGCAGAGGATGCTCCACCTTGGCGGTATCGCTGTACACCCCGTACAAGACCAGCCCCGGCCGGGCGGCCCCGAAGGCGAGTCCCTCCACGCAGGCGGGGTTGAGGATGCCATAGCTGGCCTGCAGGTGGGGCAGGCCGGGGTCCAGACCCAGACCCCGGAGCATGGCCAGGGTGTGGGCAAAGGTTTCGGCCTGCCGCCGGGCAAACGCCCGGTCATTTTCCGCGGATCCGTCGGCGGTGCACAGGTGGCTGTACACCCCCGTCACCCGCAGGTTGGGCAGGGCGAACAGCGACGCCAGGGTTCCGATCTCCTCCGCCGGGATGCCCAGCCGGTGCATACCCGTATCCACCGCCAGATGCACCCGCACCGACACTCCCTGGGCGGAGAGCGCCCGGCCGTGTTCCGCGTCCGCCACCGTGGCGGTGAGCTTCCACCGGCGGAGCAGCGGCGCCTGGGCGGGGTCGGTCCAGCCCAGAATCAGGATCCTGTCCCGGATGCCCGCTTTGCGCAGGGCGATGCCCTCGGCTAGGCAGGCCACCGCGAACAGCCGCACTCCTTCCCGCCGCAGAGTCCGGGCCACCGGCACGGCGCCGTGGCCGTAGGCGTCCGCCTTGACCACCGCCATGAGTGCACAGGAGGCAGGCAGGGTTTCCCGCAGCAGGGCGGTATTCTGGCGCAGGGCATCCAGGTCGATCTCCCGCCAGGCCCGGGCATCCGGGGGCAGGGACCGGCGGTTTGTGAGAGATTGCAGCACAAAGGCCAGGGCCACGCTCAGGGGTACCACCACCGCGAAGTGGAGGAGGGAATTTTCCACCAGAAGGTCCCACAGGCCGAAAAACCGGCCCCCCACCCGCACCACCACAATGCACCAGGGGTGCAGGATGTACACCAGGGTGGCGGTGCGGCGCACTGCCCGGTCCTGCCCGCCGTTCACGGCCAGCAGCAGGCCGAACAGCCCCCACATGGTCAGGGGCAGAAAGAGGTACATACTGTCATGCCGGGGAATATGGGTCCCATGCAGCACGAAGGCTTCCACCGTCATGGCCCCCAGCCCCAGCAGGGTCAGGCGGGCACCGGAGCGGGCATCCGGCACCGGCCGGGCGGCAAAAGCAGCCCCCAGCAGCAGAAACACCGGCAGGGTGAACAGACCGTTGCGGGTGTAGTCCCAGAGGGTGAAAACACCTTTATAGAAGTCCCCCAGCCCCGGCAGCTGTCCTACCAGGCCGTAGTAGCTGTCCCCGCCCAGGCCGATGA
>OLIH01000216.1_pt1 | contig 51800 bp, 36 predicted proteins | sample 1609721 | NCBI WGS metagenome assembly OLIH01 (sample SAMEA4350157, study PRJEB24818) | metagenome | biome: human; feature: gut; material: faeces | place: Denmark | collected 2013-09
ATTATATGTCGCCAAATGACTTTGAAAAACTATATGAGCAGACACAGACAAACGGACAGCTCTTAGTAAGTTAAGATGAGGATAAATTTCTCATTTTAACTTGCGCTAAATCTTGACATAGGACCACAAAGCCATATAAGAGGAATCAAGAGCAGTTTGTAACGCAGTTATGCAGTTATCTGAGAAATCGAGGTTTGGAACCAAGAACGTTAGGGGTCACAGATTATGATATGAAAACGCCTCTAGCGGGAATAAGACGGCTGATGTATGAATCGAATGGTGTTTTAACAATCGCATTTAGACGTGGGCTTATAGAGAAAGGGACGGTTAAGCCGGACAGTGACATAGGGCAGGAAAAAACAGAAATTGACGGAAAATGGATGACAAGTCCGTTTTGTCATATTGAACCGGCTATGGCTTTTCAGCTGGGACTGCCTGTTTTGGTGTTCAGAGAGAAAGGTGTGCTTGAGGATGGGATTCTTGAGAAGGGCGTATTAGGATTATATATGCCGGAGTTTGATTTGGAGCTCAGTATTGATGAATATTTCCAATCAGAGGAATTTCGTCAGCTTCTTGGGAGCTGGGAAGGGCGCGTGAGATGTGTTTATGAACGAAAAGGTATGCCAGGCACATGGTTTTAGCGGGGAATGGTTTAATCATGGGGAAAAAGACAAAAAAACGGATGAAAAACGAGAAAAATCTTCGCTATATGTTTCATGTTGTTCCTGGAGATATCAGCGATGAGAGGCTATTAAAGGATGTTTCTCGGAATACGCATAGAAAGAAAAAAGTTCAGATCGACGCGATCGTAAATGCGGCGAAGCCGACATTAATGGGAAGCGGCCAGGGAGTGGACGGAGCAATACACTCAAAGATAGATGCGTTTTTTGGAGAAAAGGGAGAGTTTAATAAAAGAATCTGTGAGGAACTGGGACAGCAAAGCGGAGAAAATGGAAGCAGGGTCAGGTGCCAGCGCGGGCAGGCAGTGATCACAAAAGGATATAATCTGAGCAAATATATTATTCATGTGGTGGGCTCTCTTTATGATGGACAGTATGGATGGAAAAAGCATTTGTTCAGCTGTTCCAGCTCAAGGATCCGTACGCTTGAGTCCTGCTATCGTGAGATTATCCGGACTGCCCGGGCGCATCCGGATATCAAAAATATAGCTGTGCCGATCATCGGAGCGGGCGAGTATGGTTTTCCGTTTGAGATGGCGGTGAAAATTGCGGTTACTGCTCTCGGTAATGCGCTTCTGGAATGGAAGCGGGAAGACAGGGAATACTTTGATGACAGAAAAGAAGGGCTGCAGAATATTTTTCTTTTTGTTTGGGATAATAGTCCAGACGAGGCAGTTATAGATGAAAAGGTAAAAACTGTAAAAAAAGTACTGAGAAAATACAGAAAAATTTTCGGACAAGGAAGACAGGCTGTTCCACACAATTCTTTTCAGGCGCAGCAGCAGTATTTTTTCGAGATTTTCAGATATGACAAAGACCGGGGATATTTCTGTATTGCGTGGCTGATCCGATTAATACTGGCGGTGCTGCGCTTTTTGTCGGGGTATACATACCTGAAAGATATTTTTGGCGGCAAAAACTGGCAGAGAAGACGAATGTGGGTTGAGATAACTGTAGTGCTGAAAATCGTGACAGCCAGTCTGATCGGTTTTTATCTATTCCGCGGAGGAAATTTTGGAAATGTGATTAGATTTCTTTTGTACTATAATCTTATCGATACGGTCACTTACCTGATCTCGCTGATCCTGATGGCAGACATCCAGAAGCCATCGGCTAATGTGATACGGTCTATGCTGCTTCTGCTGCTGAATTATGTGGAGGTTTCATTGGAGATGTCCTGCCTTTATTTTCAGCAGTATAAGGCAGATCATATGACATTTCTTCAGGCGCTGGGACCGGGATTTATAGGAGAAATGCCGGATGGATTTGCAATAGAGTCGTTTGCCGACCATATGCTCCATTTTGGAAACACAGCGCTGAAGTTTTTCTTTATCACCATGGCATTCGGTTACTTCGCGGGCCATCTGAGGCAGAGGACATTCCGCAGATAGGATGTAATCACCCATCTGAAAGAAATATGAATGCCGCCGGTCCGGCGGCAGAATGGAGACGCACATGAAAAAGACATTATTTTTGATCATTGATATGCAGAATGGTTTCATAAACCGAAATACGGAAGGGATAGACAACAGGATCCTGAAATTCCTTGACCGGATCCGGGACAGAGTCATCGCTGCAGGCACGCGTTATGTCAACCATGAACACACGGCGTGTTATATATTTGAGGGATGGAAGGCGTGCATGGCCGGAACAGAGGAGGCGGAGATTATCCCGACGCTCCGGCCATTTATGGCGCGGGTGTTTGATAAGGATAAATACAGCTGCTGGAACGATGAGATGAAAGAGTTTATCCGTGATAATGAGATTGAGAAAGTGTATTTCGCCGGGGTAAATACGGGGTGCTGTGTGCTGCACAGCGCATTTGATTTTTATAATGATCTGGTCGACTGTTCAGTCATAGAGGATCTCTGTGGTTCTACCTCGGGCGTCAGGGAGCATGAGGCGGCGCTGATCGTGCTGCGCAGCTGTATTACCGATGGGCGGGTCATCACGGCGGAGCAGGCTGTCAGAGAGATACTGGATGCCGATGAAAACGGCATCCGGGCAGGCTCTGAAGTTTGACGAGGCAGCAGGTTGGAGCAATGTATGTAAACTATGTGAAATAGATACATCTCTATAGACATATTTTTATAGGCAGAAGGAGGAAACGCACATGCCAGGCTACATCTTACATCTGACCGCAGCCAGAATGTACCTCGATCAGCTCCCGTCTGATGATCCTCTCCGCTGTGATCCGAAGCAGCAGAATGATTTCTTCGCGGGAAATCTCATCCCGGATTCAGTCCGCGACAAGAGCCAGTCTCATTTTCGGGATCCGGCATACATAGACCGCATGATCGAGTGGCCGCATCCGGACCGGTTTCTGCAGAAATACAGGGATCTTACGGGGAATGCAGGCTGCCGCGGATACTGGTTCCATCTCTATATTGACCGAAGGTTTTTCAGAGACTATATTCCCACGGCGGCAGAGTTCCTGGACGAGAACGGGGCAGACACTGACAGAAGAGACAAGGCTGCGTATGTACTTTTGAAGAAGAGCGGAGAGAAGGTGGAGGTATCGCAGTATCTGTCGGAGGAATATTATTATGGAGATTATACTCGGCTGAACACTTGGCTTCTTAAGCGGTACCGGCTTCCGGATGAGCTGGAACCGGTGGAGGATCCGGGGATTGAGGAAGTGGATTACCGGGATCTGGAGAAAGTGCTCGAGGAACTGCGCGGATACAGAGGCGTGCCGGAGGAAGCGGCGGAACACCTGAAAGTGTTTGACAGAGAGGAACTGCTGAGGTTTCTTGAGAGCGCTGCCAGGGCAGCGCATTACGAGTGGACGCGAAAGACTGCTGCAGTTACTGCTCACACCTAACCGCCGCCCGCATGCGCACACGCCGCACTGCTGCGCTCCAGTTCCGCACTTCGTGCTAAGACTGCTTATGAGGGCGGCGGTTACGAGTTCTGCTCGCACTCCGGAATAGGAAACGGCCTCTTACATGTAAGCATGACGAGGCAGTTCCCTATTCCGGAGTACGGTGTGAACAGTAGCAGGCGGGTGATGGAAATACACAAAAAATTTCTTCGTTGTTTTAATTCTTTGTCATATATGCTATCATAAATTACAATAGTACTTGTCAACCCTGGTAAAAATGTGGGAAAGAGGAGTGAAAAGGATGAAAAGAACGAAGGGGTTACAAAGAGTTTTGGCGTTATCTTTGGCTTGCGGGCTGATACTGACGCCGGCTATGCAGTCGAATGTCTATGCCGAGGATCAGCTCCCGGTCACCCGGTATGCGACGCCGGAACAGGCGCTCACGAGTTTTGACACCGATTCGGCAACAACGGATAAGACTGCAAAGAAAGTGATTTTCGGAAAAGACGCGACGGGAGCTTCTTTGGAGTGGTATATTGCCGGTCAGGACCCGGTCGGAGGGGGTCTGGTCCTGGTAAGCGCAGAACCATATGAAACGGCGCTAATATTCAACAGCGAAGGACCGAACCGTCCCAAAGATTATGTAAGTGATCCTGCCATACTGTATGAAAGCGGTGATCCTGCACAGGTATACTACAATCATTACGGAACAAGCGATCTCCGTTCTGTGCTAAATGGAGAAGAATCTTTGTCCGTCCATTTTACACAGTCGGAACAGGATGTGCTGATGGAAAGTACTGTCGGAACAACGGATACGCTGAACAGTGTTATATATAAAACTGTTGATAAAGTATATCTGCCGTCAGCAGGCAGCCACGAATTTCAGGATAAAGACAGGAACGGCCCTTTGAAATTTCTTGTAGGCAGCTCCACAGAAGAAAATGCTTCCGGGTCTTTGGTATTTAGTTCGGATTACTGGCTTGCGCGGCCGCTGTCATTTTATACAAGAAGTCCGCGCCCGACCTTGTCATATCATGTTTTGACGGCAAGGTTTTTTGGATCAAACCATGAGGTAGGGACCGCAGATCTCGATGATCCGGTCAACACAGTTGCTGTAATACAGATTGCTTTAGATACGATCGACCACTTTGAAGCAGATTCCTCTGATGCGGCATTTCGTATCGTATACAAGGATGAGATCCCGGAAGAGCCGGATCCGGAGAGCTTTGGAGAAGTGATCATCAATGATGCCGGTAACGCCATCGATATCAGGGGCATTACCGAAGAGGTCACTTTATATGTTGAAAAGAATGGAAATACATACAGCAAGAGCATTTCCTCGGATATCAGTTATCCTTTGAATCTGTTGTCGTTTGATGGGACTTTTAATGAAAATCTGGATGGAGCTTCAGTCTATATTGAAAAAGACGGAGTGAAGGAATATGCAAGGCAGCGTGAGCCTGACGAATATGACAACGTATTAGTCACGGATGAAGAGGGAGCGGTTGTCAGTGTGACAGATAATAACCATGTACCGAATGACTCTTCACAAGGTCCGGCAGAATATGCATTTGATAACGACCGGTCTACGTTTTATCATACGGAGTGGAATCCGGAATATACTGTTTCGGCGGATCAGCCGGCCGTGGTGACGATTGAATTTGACGAGGTGATGAACGACATTCATCAGATGGCTTACCTGCAGAGAAGAGACGGAGGAAAGGGAAACTTCATTCATTTCCAGATCAATTATAAAGTGAATGAAGAGGATGAGTGGACGCTGGCACAGGACGTGACATTTGATGGGACATCCGATAGTGAAATGCGGTTTGTTGCATTTGAGCCGATCGACGCGAAATATATCCAGCTGGTCGTTACAGAAGGCAGCGGGTCACATGCAGCGGCTTCTGAAATTGATTTCTTCAGAAAAGAAGACAAAAAATATGAAGAACTGGATGCGGCCGTTGAGAATGCGAAAAGCTTTATAGAAAACGGCGAGAATTACACAGAGGAAAGTATTTCAGACATTCGGTCAGAGCTGGAAAAGGCAGAGGCTGTAAGAAATGATCCGGATGCATCTCTGGAAGATATCCAAAATGCCATTACGAGCCTGAACAATGCCGTTGATCTTGCGGAGCCGGTCAATCTGGCAGAATTGCAGAGAATCTATGACGAAGCGGGCAAGATAACGAATGATAACTATACCGGATCAACGTGGGCGAAGCTGCAGAATAGTTTGTCAGCAGCCACAGAGCTCCTTATCGGCTCAGGCAGGACCTATGAAAAGGTAGAAGCGGCGATACAAGCTATTGAAAATGCGATTGACGGACTGAGATACAATCTTGACCTGTCAGCTCTTCAGGCGCTTGTAAATGAATGCTCAGAACTGGTCGAGGATGATTATGAGGCTGCAGAGTGGCCGGCGTTTACAGAAGCGCTGGAAGCGGCAGAGGCGATCCTGAGCTCTACGGAACAGATCACCCAGGAACAGGTGGATACGGCAAAGGCAGAGCTTCAAAATGCAAAAGACAGCCTGCGGGCAAAATTTGATAAAACGGAATTACGTGCCCTGATCGAGCATTGTGATGAATATATGTTCAGTCAATCAGGTTATACGAAAGAGGCATATGACAACCTTCAGGAGGTATTGGACGAGGCGGAACTGGTTGAGCAGGATACGGATACTACCCAGGAAGCGATCGATAAAGCGATTGAAGATCTGAAGGCAGCGGAAGAATATCTGCTGGCAAACAAGATACCTGACAATATTAAGCATATGCTGCGTGATCTGCTGGCAGAGATTGGTGACTTTATCGCTTCTCCCGACAATGAAGCTCTGTATACGAGTGAGTCATGGAGCAGCCTGGAGACGGTCTATACAGAGGCAAAGGAATACTATGACAGTTTAGGGCTGCCGCAGAACCCGATGCGCGAGTTGTACAAGCACTATACAGCGCTTGTTGAAGCGAAAGAGGGGCTGGAGCCTGCAAAAGAAATGGAGGAAATCTCGACGTCAGTCCTTGAGTATGCATTATCGCTTGCACAGACAGCAGACACGGAAGGCGTGCTTGATTCTGTAGTAGAAATCTTCAACGACGCCAAAGCATCGGCACAGGATATCCTGGAAAGAGTACAGACAGGCGATGCGTCCGTCACTCAGGATATGGTAGACGAGAGCTGGCAGAACCTGATCAAGGCAATGCAGTACCTGAGCTTTAAGCAGGGAGACAAGACGGACCTCCAGAAAGTCATCGGCCTGGCGGACTCACTGGATCTGAGCCAGTATCTGGATGAAGGGCAGCAGGCATTCAACGATGCACTTGCCGCGGCGGAAGCAGTGCTGGCAGACGGCAATGCAATGCAGGATGAGATAGACCAGGCTTGGAAAGCACTCCTGAAGGCTATGAGCGAGCTTCGCCTGAAACCGAGCAAGGACGCACTGGAAGACCTGATCGCTTCGGCAGAAAGCCTGAGCACAGAAGGCGCGGATGAAGAGACTGTTTCTGTATTCCACAGCGCGCTTGCAAGAGCAATGGGCGTATTTGAAGACGATCAGGCGACAGAAGCTGAGGTGGCTTCGGCAGAGAAAGAGCTGCAGTCAGCAATCGATCAGATGCTTGCATCGACAGGCGGAAGTACAGAGAATCCGTCTCAGCCGGGCGGCTCGGATGGAAATACGGACGGCAGCGGCAAGACAGGAACAGGAAATGTAAATTCCGGTGGAAGCCAGAACAGCGGATCAAACGGAAGCAAGACAGCTGCTTCGGGAAGTAAAGCGGTGCAGACAGGCGACAGCATGTTCCCGATCGCAGGAAGCGCGGCAGTAATGGCGATGGCGGCAGCAGTGATCGTCCTTCAGAGGAAGAAACGCAGCTAAGCGCTGAAGGCGTTTGGCAGGGAATGTCTTTGCCATTTCCTTTCGGGGATAGGCGAAAAAAGCTGTCGAGCAATTTTACCACATATTAACAAAGAAATGTTTAACAGAGAGCGGCAATTGTGATAGAATGATTGCGGCTCTTTTCTATTCTGCTGTTTTACGATGGCAGGAGCAGGAGCCGCAAAAAAAGAGGGAGGACTCTGAAAATGGAGCGAAAGAAATTTGTAAAATGGCTGGCGGCTTCGCTGGCTGCAGTTATGCTTGTACAGACTGCTGTCCCGCAGTATGCCGTGTACGCGCAGGAGAAAGATCTGCAGGAAAATGTTCAGGAAGAAGTTCAGGAAGAAGCAGCTGTTCCGCAGCTTCAGAACGGAACTGCGGTTATCCCGGCAGGAGCTGATGCAGCGGCAGTTAAGGAGATCCTGGGACAGGCTCTGGTGGCAAATGCAGACGAAGTGGATCTGCAGAGCCTGGAGTGGGAGTACTATTGCACCGGTAAAAACGGTCTTCTTACGAATGATGCGTGGGGCTCTGTAAATGGATTTACAAGTGAAAGGAAGGTCGTTTTTGTACCTACGACATTTACACATCCTGCACTGGCGGACAACTCTGACGGAAGCTATCAGGTGAGGCTTGCCGGTACAGACACGGAAGTTACACTGACGAAGGCTGCGAAGCTGTCATCTTCCATCGTGCTGAATGAAGGCTGCACGGTGAACTTGGCGTACAATGAAGATCTGTCCATCAACTATGACAGGATGCGAGAGAATATTTTCAGCGCAGTCGTGGCATCCTCTGAACCGCAGCTCACGGCGGACGATGTGACGATCGAGTATTATGCGACGGCAGTCACTGGTTCTGTGGGAGGTCTTGGAAAAGCCTGGGTCCCGCTGGAGGGCGGTACAGTCAATGCACTGAGATATCCGGCAATGTCGGAGGGAACGTGGAGCATCCGTATATCCTATGGAGAGAACGATCAGTACTATGGCACATCGGCGGAGACACAGGTAACTGTGGCTGATGGAAGATATGCAAGTACGATCGTTTATAAGGATGGCGCTTCCATTACATACAATATGGATCCTGCGGTGATGAAGCAGGCGATCCTTGACAGTGCGATCGACTGGGAGAATTCCGTTCTGCCGGGACGTGACTCTGTGGATACAGATGATTTCACGATGGAGTACTATGGAACTGCATCTTCAGACTCTCTGGTTGAGCTTGGGAAGAACTGGGTCCCAATCGAAGGAGGCACCGCGGCGCTGCTGAAATATCCGGCTATGGGAGCAGGGGAGCAGCAGATCCGTATTTCCTTCAATGGAAACACAGAGTACAAACCGGTTTCAGGCGTTGAGGGAACGCTTTCTGTCAATAAGGCAAAGGTATCGGTAAAGGTAAGCTCTGCAAATATTTTTGCGGATGAGGAGCTGCCGGCGGGATTTGTGACAACGGATCCGGCGGATGATTTTGATGTGTATTCATTGTTCGTGGGAGCGACCAGCGATATCTCTTCCGCTGTTTATCTGAACCTGCCCGAGCGCTATACAGACAATGCTTTCCTGAAGCTTCTCGATCCGATCGTGGAGGCGGTTACAGGAAAATCATTTACGCAGATGCTCAATGACGGCGTTACCGTAGGTGAACTCCGTGAGCTGTTCAGCACGCAGGAGCTTCTGGAGCTTATGGATAAGCTGAATATTGACACAGGGACATTTGGCCAGATTCTTAAGGTGATCAATAATATGCCGTCACTCGTCGATTCTGTGAGGATTGCCTTCGGGACTCCGAACCGGGCAGGACTCTATACAGTTACAGCAATCACGGACAATGTCAACTATGAGACTGGCGTCGGTATTGGAATGGTGCTTGTAAAAATGCGTGCATCGGGCGTGAAGCTGACATGGAATCAGGAAATCCCAGGAGGAAAGCTGACAGCGGACCAGGCGAAGACATTTGATTTTGGTGTGATGTTATCTTACAATGGCGATGTGACGATCTCACAGAGCAATGTGCATTTCCTGTACTCAGGCTTTACAAGCTCCTGGAGGATCTACTCCAGCACGACGACGCCTCCGACAGAGCCGGGAAGCTATATTGTGACAGTCGTGACGCTGGGAGGAAATTATCTCGCGGCGCCGATCACAAGAACATTTACGATCACAGAATAGTAAATATGCAGGCAGGAGGAGAATAAAGGCAGCAGTTTGGCTGTTTCTTTTAGAGTAAGGCTGAACTGCATTGAATAAAGTGAAATTTCGCACGTTAAAGTATTGCAGTAAAAAAGAGTAAGTGCTATACTTTATCTACACTTTTACTTTCAGGAGGAGACTACCAATGGAAAAAAGAATTAACGGACACACGAAATTATACGCTTTGATCGGTTCTCCTGTGGGACATTCCGGTTCCCCTGCCATGCAGAATTACAGCTTTGAGAAGCTCGGTCTGGACTGCGCTTATCTTGCTTTTGATATTCCACTGGAGAAGACGAAGGACGCGCTTGATGCATTCCGCACCCTGCACGTGGGCGGATTCAATGTGACTATGCCGTGCAAAACGGAGGTGGCGCGGCTTGTAGAACATCTGTCTCCGGCAGCAGAGCTGATCGGCGCCTGCAATACCGTAGTTGTGGAAGAAGACGGCACTATGACAGGCCATAACACTGACGGTGTGGGCTTCGTCCGTAATCTGAAGGAGCACGGCGTCGAGGTGAAAGGGCAGAAGATCGTCCTGCTGGGAACCGGAGGAGCGGCTACGGCGATCGCGGTCCAGGCGGCATTGGACGGCGCGGCGGAGATCGCTATTTTCAATCAGAAGGATGAGTTCTATGCGAATGGAGAGAAGACGGTCGAGAAGCTCCGCAAAGCGGTCCCGGGGATCAGCAGTGTGAGCATCAACGATCTTGGAGACACGGAACTGCTGAGAGAAGCTGTCAAGAATGCAGATATCCTGGTCAATGCGACGCGGGCGGGAATGAGTCCGCTGGAGGATGTGATACCTGTTCCGGAGGATGTACTGCGCCCGGAGCTTGCGGTGGCAGATGTGGTATACAATCCGAGAGAGACACTGCTTGTCCGCAAGGCAAAAGAGGCAGGATGCCGCGCTGCGGTAGGCGGGATCGGGATGCTTCTCTGGCAGGGAGCGGCGGCATTTGAGCTGTTCACGGGACAGGAGATGCCGGCAGCGGAAGTGAAGGAAAAATTCTTTTCAGAATAAAGCTGAATAGAGGATAAAGATTTTGGCGGCAGGACGCCGGAGCGGATGCAGACAGTATGAGTCATGCAGATGCTCCGGCGTCTTTTTGCTTTGCGGTATTTCAGCCTTGCGCCGGATCCGAGCTGTATGGCGGAACTGTTACTTCGATTTTACGACAAAATTTGAAAAAACTTGTAGCATTCTGCGGGGAAAAATAGTCTAATAAGTAGAAGCATATCAGAATGTGCAGAAGGAAGCACATCAGATCATACAAACCAGGGGGAAAGACATGAGGGAGGCATCGGATACAGCGGCGTCTGCGGATGAGAGGACTGTCAGGCGGGCTATGCGCGGAAGTGTGGAGGCATACGGCATTTTGATCGAAGAACAGAAGGAATATCTCTATCGCATGGCATATCTGTATGCGGGGAACGAGGATGCGGCGCTGGAGATCGTCCAGGAGACGGTGCTGCGTGCGTTCCGCTCGATCAGGAAGCTGCGGGAGCCCGGCCTGTTCAGGAGTTGGATCACGCGGATCCTGATCAATGTGTCAAAGGATTATTATAAACGGGAAATGCGCTATGAGGCTGCGGCGGAGACAGAGGCTCCGCAGGAGGAGAACGGCGTTTCTGCAGAGGAGCGTCTGGATCTGTACAGGGCCATTGGCAGTCTCCCGGAGAAATACAGGACAGTCGTGATCCTCAGATATTTTGACGAGCTTAAGCTGGATGAGATCGCATATATCACAGGGATTCCGAGGGGGACAGTATCGGCCTGGCTGACCAGGGCAAGACAGGAACTCAGGAACAGTCTGAAGGAGGGGTATCTTAATGAATAAATGGACGGAAAAGATCCCGGTGCCGGAGAAACTGGACGAAGTGATCGCGGAAAGTATGGAGGAATTAAAAAGAGAGAGGCGGAGACAGCGCTTCAGGACATTTGCCGGGATGGCGGCCGGGCTGCTTGTCTGTGCCGGATGTCTCGGACTGGCAGCGGATCGGCTGCTGCCTGACGGAGAACCGGTGGGGATGACCGGACAAGGGACTGAGGGAGATGCGTCCGTTGACGGCGTGCAGACGCTCCTGGTGAAGGAAGAACCGGCGGAGGAGAACCGCACAGGCAGAGAAAACTGCCTGTATATGCAGGAGTCTGAAGGCGTTTCGGTGACGGCGGCCAATGTGCATCATAATGGGTATACCCTGTATATGACGGTGACCGTGAGAAGTGAGGAACCGTTTCCGTCGGAGCTCCGCGCAGATCTCTCGGGAGGGCTGTGCAGGATCGGCATCGAGTCCGAAGGCACAGTGGAGCTTCAGGACGCGCGGGTGTCGGGGAATGCATTAGAAGCGGAGCCGGAGTATATGGATGGCAGCTTTCTTGACGACAGGACATTCCTTGGGACGGTGCGCGTGCCGCTTGGGGTGGACGGCGTGATAGGCGATGATTTTGTCTATGACTGGTCGATATGCTCTTTCTTTGCGGGAGAAGGGGAAGAGCGAGCTGCGTTTGACGGAGAGTGGGAGTTCCGGATCGCGGCGCCTGTGGATACGGGGCATACAGAGGTGCAGGAGATCAACGGCACAAATCCTTTGGGCGAGGGGATCGGATGTGTTATAAAGACAGCGGATGACATTTTTGCGCAGATCCTTCTGCCGGAGGGGGCAGCGGAGGACGAGTATACTGCGGTCATGTGCGATGCTTCCGGAGCACCTCTGAACAGGACCGGGGCGTACTGCAGGACGGAGAACCGGGATATCAGTACAGTATATATCTTTCTGTACAGGAGAGCGGAGTACGAGGCGGCTGCAGAAGACTACCTGGCAGAGGAGAGACGGGGAAACAGTGCGGCGGAATGGATGCAGTCGCTGAAGGAGTGCGCGCTGTACAGTACGGAGGTCCACTTTGATTCGGAATATCTGAGCGTATTCCAGGCGGCATGGGGAGGAAGAAAATGAGAAGATATCAGAGGAAGAGACTGAGAAAGACAAACGAGGATAACAATGCAGAAATAGAAAAGAGTGAGACAGGAGGGACAGGCAGAGCGTCTGGGGCTGGGAAGAAGGCGGCGCTGACCGCAGGCGCGGCGGCAGGGATCCTGGCTGCGGCTTATCTGGGCGGCGCGCTGTTCTTCCAGTTCCATTTCCTGCCCAATACCACGGTAAACGGCAGAGACTTTTCCGCCAGGTCTGCAGAGACGCTGGAGAGTTATCTGAGAGAAGAGGTGGAAGGATATGAGCTGACGGTTTCCGGAAAAACAGGGGATACAGACTTGATCCGGGGGAGCGAGATCGCTCTGTCCTATGAGGGAAATGCTGAGGCGGAAGAGCTGATGGAGGAACAGAACGCATTTCTCTGGCCAGGAGCCTTCTTTTCAGACCGCGTTTCAAGGATCGAGACGGGCGTAAAGTATGACGAAGCTCTTCTGGATGAAAAGATCCGGACGCTCAAGGCAGTGACCGGTGAACAGACAGAGCCGGTATCTGCAGCGCCTCAGTTTGACGGCAGCCAGTTCGTCCCGGGACAGGAGCAGGAGGGAACTGCGGTGGACACAGAGATCCTGACAGAACAGGTCAGGAAGAGCATATCGGAGCTTGATACCGAGCTGGACCTGGAAGAAGAGGGCTGTTATAAAGAACCAAAGTATACATATGAATCTCCGGAGGTGCAGGCGGCCTGTGATGCGATGAATCAATACTGCCGGGCGAGCATCATATACGAGCTGGACCAGCCTGTCGTGGTGGATAAGGCTTTGATATCCGGGTGGCTTACAGTAGATGAGAACATGGAGGTCTCATTAAATACAGAAGCAGTGAGACAATGGCTGGCAGAGTTTGGCAAGCAGTATGACACTGTCGGGAAGACAAGGACGTTCACGACGGCGGACGGATTGAGCGCAGAGGTGTCTGGCGGGACCTATGGATGGGAGATCGACGAGGAAGCAGAGCTTGCGGCGCTGACTGCAGATATCGAGAACGGCGCGTCGGTCACGAGAGCTCCGGCGTACTGCGAGAACGGGACGGCGGCCGTGCACGGACCGCAGGACTGGGGCAGCACGTATGTGGAGGTGGATCTGACCAGGCAGCATATGTGGTATGTGAAAGACGGATCCGTGGTCATGGAAGCGGATGTCGTTACGGGAAAGCCGACGCCGGATAAGGAGACGCCCCAGGGAGTCTACTCTATTCTGGAGATGAAACGGGATAAGGTGCTCCTGGGGGACATCAAGGCGAACGGACAGCGAGAGTATGAAACGCTGGTCGCATACTGGATGCGGGTGACATGGACCGGGATCGGTTTCCATGATGCGACGTGGCAGACTGCTTTTGGCGGGGAACGCTACAAGACGGCAGGATCGCATGGGTGTATCAATATGTCGTTGTCGGATGCGGGGAGACTGTACGAGATGTTGGAGATGTACACGCCGGTGGTGATGCATTATTAGGAATCGGGGACGTAGTGAAATTGAAGTTGACTACGTCCCCAATTGACAACAGCCCCGTCCCTTTTTGAATTTTGCCCTGTCCCCGATGAAAAATTGCACAATATACTGATGAAAATCAAGTAAAAATTCAATCTGGATTGTGTGATTTTACTATAGGGGACAGGGCTGTTTTCAAAAAGGGACGGGGCTGACTGCAGTTAGGGACGTAGTGAATGTGAATTTAACTACGTCCCAGAAAGTTTACGATCTCTGTGAACTCCATCCCGTGTGAAGCCTTTACAAGTATTGTATCATCCTTTTTCAGGACATCATTCATCTCTTTGAAGAAATCTTCTTTTGTACTGTAATGCAGGATCTCCATCGCCGCGCCGTCCGCGGATTCCCGTGCGCCACGCGCGGTCTCGGCGGAAAGGCCTCCGATGCAGATCAAAACGCTGATGCCTTTTTCGGCAGCATAGGCGCCGACTTCATAGTGCATCTCCTTTTCGGATGCGCCCAGCTCGAACATATCGCCGAGGATTGCCACGGTCCTTGTGTCAGCGCAGGCGAGCACGTCGAGAGAAGACTTCATGGAAGCCGGGTTGGCGTTGTAGCAGTCGTCGATGATGGACCAGCGCTCTGTCTCGATCAGGTTGTTGCGTCCGGCGATAGGAACGAGCGCTTCGATGCCGCGGGCCATCTCATCGGGCGTCATGCCAAGAGCAGTGCCGACGGCGATCCCGGCAAGCGCGTTGTACACCATATGGCCGCCCGGGATGGAGATATGTGCGCGGAAGCGGGAATCCGGGGTGACGAACTCTGCATCTGTTCCCCGGAGCCCTTTGTTTTCCGTTTTCTCTGCGTGATAAGGACAGGAAGGATCCAGTCCGAAATAGACGGGAGAGACTCCGTTTTCCGGGACGAATCCACGCAGCTTGTCATCGTCTCCGTTGAGGATGATCGTTCCCTCTGGATTCATGTACTTGAACATCTCAGTCTTTGCCTTGAGGATCCCGTCGCGGGAACCGAGGCTTTCGATATGCGCCACTCCGATATTGGTGATCACGCAGATGTCGGGGCGCGCGATCTTCGCCAGTCTGGTCATCTCGCCGAAATGGCTGATCCCCATCTCCAGGACGGCGATCTCATGCTCCTCCCTGATATTGAAGACGGTAAGAGGGAGTCCGATCTCATTGTTGAAGTTTCCCTCGGTCTTAAGTACGTTGAATTTCTGGCCGAGCACGGAGGCGATCATCTCCTTTGTACTCGTCTTGCCTACGCTGCCGGAGATGCCGACGACACGGATATCCAGTGAACGGCGGTAGTGTTCTGCGATATCCTTGAGCGCCTGTTCGCAGGAGCCTACCTTGATGTATGGGTAGGGGACATCGCCGAGGTCCTGCTCGGAGACCGCGCAGAGCGCTCCTTTTTCCATTACCTGCGGGATGAAAGAGTGGCCGTCCACGCGTGCGCCTTTGATGGCGACGAAGAGGCTGTCTTTTTCAGCCTTCCGGCTGTCGATCACGACGCTTGAGACTTCCCGCTCTGAGAGGTCAGCGCTTCCGCAGTATGTACCGCCGCAGGCAGCGGCAATTTTCTGTAAAGACATATTTTTCATAAGTCAGAAAATCCTTTCTTTTTTCTCAATCTGCTTTACCTTATCTTCATCAGAACGCTCCGGTTCCGGAGTCTGGGACTATTGATACCGCGCTTCCAGCGATTTGCGGATGATCAGCTCGCACAGATCTCCGTATTCGATGCCGACGGCCCTGGCTTCCTTCGGCAGCAGGCTTGCGGCTGTCATGCCGGGCAGGGTATTCATCTCAAGGCAGTACAGATTCCCTTCGGCGTCCAGCAGAAAATCGGCGCGGCTGTAGACGTTCAGCTTCAGCGCACGATACGCTTTGACGGTAAGTGCTTTCATGCGGTCGGAGACTTCCTCTGGAATGTCTGCAGGGCAGACCTCCATGGTGGCGCCGTCCTGATATTTGTTCGCATAGTCGAAGAAGCCGGTCTTCGGGATGATCTCGATCGGCGGAAGCGCCTCGCCGTCAATGATGCCGCAGGCAAATTCACGGCCCTTGATATATGTCTCGATCACGACTTCATCCTCGTAGCGGAAGGATTTCTCCAGAGCCGTCTCATAGTCCTCCTCAGTATTTACGATATATACGCCGATGCTGGACCCGCCGGAGCAGGGCTTTATCACGACCGGGAGAGAAAGGCCGAGAGCGGAAAGGGAACGGTCCTCTGCGTCCTTGTGCAGGCAGACGCCGTTCGGAGTGTCGATGCCGGACTGAAGGAAGATCTGTTTTGTGAGTCCTTTATCCATTGCAATGGCGCAGCCCAGAGAGTCCGGCCCGGTGTAGCGGATGCCCAGCAGGTCGAATGTGGCCTGGAGCTTGCCGTTCTCGCCCTCGCCGCCGTGAAGCCCGAGAAATGTAATATCCGCCAGACGGCACAGTTCGATGACATTTGGTCCGAGGAAGGAGCCGGACTGATCTGATCTGGACGCCCTGACTGCGTCAAGATCCGGCTCTTCCGCAGCGATATTCTTCGCGATCTCGAGACCGTGCCCCGGGAGAGTGAATACGTCCTCCAGGTTTTTCGGCGGATTCTCAAGGCCGAGGAACACATCCAGCAGATATGCGTTATGTCCTTTCTCAAGTAGCGTCCTGCAGATTCCTGCTGCGGAAGCGAGGGAAACGTCACGTTCCGTGCTCAGGCCTCCGGCTAATACGATGATCTTCATGATATTTATACTCCTTTGACTTATTACATTAGATTACAGCAATATATAGCTGTTACATATGGTTTTTATTTTCAGTTATGACCGCTGCGGCTGATGTGCTGGTCTGTGGGCGGTCAGACATTTACGCTGTTCAAAAGCTCAGCCTTGGTATCGTAGAGCTTTCTGGAAAGATCCACGTAGACCTTGTGGGGATTGAAGAGACGCTTGGTCTCATCCCAGAGAGTCTCCTTCTCCTGGCGGCAGTAAGCGGCGATCTCCTTGACGGAAGGAGAAGTATACTTGCACTCTCCGTTGATGAAGATCGGCTTTAAGATCTCTTTCATTGTATAGGTGCCGCCGGCAAGCCGGGTCTTCTTCCATGTCGCGTTGGGATCGAACAGCAGGAGGTCTTCCGAAGTGTCGTACTCCTCGCCCACAAAGCAGATCAGATCAGCGCGGATCTTGCCCGTCTCCTTGTCATAGATGCGGTAGATCGTCTTATTCCCGGGGTTAGTGATCTTCTCTGTGTTCTCGGAGATCTTGATTTTCGGGACAAAATTGCCGTCCTTGTCCTGGATCGCGGCGAGCTTGTAGACGCCGCCGAAGGACGGGCAGTCCTTGGAGGTGATCAGGTTGGTGCCCACGCCCCAGGATGTGATGGCAGCGCCCTGGATCTTCAGGTCGTTGATCAGCAGTTCGTCCAGGTCGTTGGATGCTGCGATGACTGCGTCGGTAAATCCGGCCGCGTCGAGCATCTTCCTCGCCTTCTTGGAGAGATATGCCAGGTCGCCGGAATCCAGGCGGATGCCGTAGCTCTTCGGCTTGATCCCGGCATCGCGCATCTCCTGGAATACGCGGATCGCATTGGGAACGCCGGATTTTAATGTATCGTAAGTGTCTACCAGAAGTGTGCAGGAGTCCGGGTAGAGCCTTGCATATTCTTTAAATGCGGTGTATTCGTCCTTGAAGCTCATGATCCAGCTGTGGGCATGGGTCCCCAGCACCGGGACGTCGAACATCTGGCCGGCAAGGACATTGGAGGTCCCCACACAGCCGCCGATCATGGCTGCTCTGGCTCCGTAGAGTCCTGCATCCGGTCCCTGTGCCCTGCGGAGTCCGAACTCCATGACTCCGTCGCCCTGAGCCGCGTGGACGACACGGGATGCTTTCGTCGCGATCAGACACTGATGGTTGATGATGTTCAGGATCGCGGTCTCGACAAGCTGCGCCTCCATGATCGGAGCGATGACCTTCACAAGGGGTTCCTTCGGGAAGATCACGCTGCCCTCAGGGATGGCGTAGATGTTTCCGCTGAAATGAAAGCCGCTCAGATACTGGAGGAAGTCTTCGCTGAAGATACCCAGGCCGCGCAGGTAGTCTACATCATCATATGAGAAGTTCAGGTTCTTGATGTAGTCGATCACCTGCTCCAGTCCCGCCATGACGGAGTATCCGCCCTTGTTCGGGTTCTCGCGGAAAAACACGTCGAAAATGACGGTCTCATTTTCCTGTGTCTCAAAATACCCCTGCATCATGGTAAGCTCATACAGGTCCGTCAGCAAAGTTAGATTCTGTGCACTCATAATATTTTCCTCTTTTCATTTCCCCAGGTTTTTCCCTAAAATTATAGCATATGTGACCTAAAAGTAAAGTTTGAATTTCCCAGGGGCTGTGCCATACGGATTATAACTTCGCGGAGTGTTAATGGATGAGATCCCAACCGAAATCTGACAGCTGAATATCGTGAGGAAAAAGAAGAACTGCATACTAAATTATATGTGCAGAATCCCAGCAGAAGTGATATACTAAATAAAACATGGAGTTTTTGCAGCAAAGGGGGTAAGATAACGTGACAGGGAGTAAAAAGAAGCTTCTTGCGCTTGGAATTGCATCGCTGCTTGCGGCGGGTACTGTTTTCAGTTATGCAGGCGTTTCCACAGTTCAGGCGGCGGAGCGGGGAGGAATTTCTCTTTCATATAAAGAGTGTGAGATTTATGACCGGCTGTATGACAAGATCGTCAGGATCGCATCTGACGGCGGCGGTACCGCGGACATGCTTGGCGGGGAAGAGATGACGCTGTCCTGGACCTACGGCGAGCTGGGATTAAGCGGTTCGGGAGACGCTTCCGCTGAAACGCAGGCGCTGAGCGCACTGCGGACGTCACTGAACAGAGTAAGAGACGCGCTGATCTCAGAGTGTCCCTATGAGCTCTACTGGTTTGATAAGACGGCAGGGTATTCCTACAGCTACCGCAAGCCCAAGCTGCACAGCAGCACGGTTTCCGTAGATGTTGTGAATATCAAGTTTGCAGTCTCCCAGGCATATCAGCAGGGCGGAGACGCGAACAAGGTAAGCGGGGCTAAGGCACAGCAGGCGGAGCAGACCGTTTCCTACGCGCAGGAGATCATTGCAAAATACAGAACAGCCTCTGACTATGAGAAGCTTTCCGGTTATGTGCAGGAAATCTGCAGCCTGGCAGTTTACGATGAATCGATCACGGAGAACAGCGCGGTGCCATACGGGGATCCGTGGCAGATCATGTATGTGTTTGACCGGAATCTGAATACGAAAGTCGTCTGCGAGGCGTATGCAAAGGCATTCCAGTATCTGTGCGACGGGACGGAGTTTGACAGCCCGTGGATTGAGTGCCATACAGTGAGCGGATCCATGAACGGCATCATACATATGTGGAATATTGTCACAATGCCGGATGGAGGCAATTATGTTGTCGATCCGACCAACTGTGACGAGGGCACCCTGTACGCTCCTGCAGGCGGCATCTTCCTTCAGGGGGGAACCGGGGATGTCATGAGCGGCTACAAGGTGCTTGACTATCCGTATTACTATGATGAAAATATCATCCAGGCGTATGGGACAGGCGGCGTGCTTGAGCTGGCTCCGTCGGCGTATGCGTCAGGCGCAGCTGCCTGGAGCGCGGGAGCAGCGGCACAGAGAAGCGGACAGGAAGCGTCAGGCAGCGGAGACGGAACTGTGGGATCACAGGAAGCCCAGGGGGACGGACAGACGGAAGGAAGCAGCCAGGAATCCCAGGATCAGGAGGTCTCTGAGGAAGACAGTCTCACCCCAAAGATCACAGAAAAGTCAGAAACCAAGGATAAACAGGATGAGAAGACGGAAGCCGTGTCCCGGACGGCCAAGCCGCCAAACACAGAAGACACAGTTGTTCAATGCCTGATCTGGGGAGCGGTGCTTGTGACCGCGGGAGGAACAGGAACGGCGCTTGCTCTGTGCAGGCGGCCGAGAAGATCCAGGACCCGGCGGAGAGCACGGAGGAGATAGAGAAAAAAGGAATATGGCAGGAAGGACGGTCAATATGGGAAAACGGGTATTCCTTATCGTGCTGGACAGCGCGGGAGTCGGCTATGAGCCGGATGCGGACCGGTTCGGCGATGTGGGGAGCGACACGTTCGGCACCTGCATACGGAGCGGAGGGCTCCGCGCGCCTAACATGGAGCGGATGGGACTTTATCAGATCGAGGGCACATCCTTTGAGCAGCCGGGCGTGCCCGGGCTTGGATGCTGCGGGAGGCTGAGGGAGCAGTCGGCGGGGAAGGACACGACGATGGGACACTGGGAGATCGGAGGTGTGATCTCACCCAGGCCGATGCCCACGTATCCGAACGGATTTCCGCAGGAGCTGCTGGATGAGTTCGCCGAGAAGACGGGCAGGGGCGTGATCTGCAATAAGGTCGGCTCGGGGACGGAGATCATAAAAGAATACGGGGCGGAGCAGATCGCCACGGGGAAATGGATCGTCTACACGTCGGCGGACAGCGTGTTTCAGATCGCTGCCCATGAGGAGGTCATCCCGCTGGAGGAGCTGTATGCGGGATGCAGGACCGCAAGGGCGCTGCTCACCGGAGAGAATGCAGTGGGCAGAGTGATCGCGAGGCCTTATGTCGGCACGGCGCCTGATTTTACGAGGACAGTGAACCGGCATGATTTCTCCCTGGAGCCGCCGCGGGATACTATACTCGACAGGATGAAGGCCGCGGGATACGATGTGATCGGCGTGGGCAAGATCTACGATATCTTCGCAGGCCGGGGGCTGACGAGGACTTTTCCGAACGAGGGAAATGAGAAAAATATGGATGTGACAATGTCGCTCCTGGACGAAGAGTTCGAGGGACTCTGCTTTGTCAATCTGGTGGACTTTGACATGCTGTACGGCCACCGCAACGATGTGAAAGGATATACGGACGCGCTCAATGCCTTTGATCTAAGGCTCAATGAGTTTCTCCCGAAGATGAGGGGGGACGATGTGCTCATGATCACGGCAGATCACGGATGCGATCCGGGATTCCCAGGGACGGACCATACGAGAGAATACGTGCCGCTTTTCTGCTGCGGCGCGGGGATCAGGAATGGGGTGAATCTCGGGACGAGAGACAGCTACTCGGACATCGCGGCGACGATCGCAGAGCTGTTTGAAATGGAATATGACGGAGACGGCGAGAGCTTTCTGAAAAAAATACGGAACTGGTGATCACACCAGTTCCGCATTTTTTTTGATCGTCTCTTTGATGATATTTTCGACATAGTCGCCGATATGGCGCTTTGTATCCTTGTCCAGGCTGTCGGGATAGATCGGTTTGCCGTATTCGATGACCACGTGGGTCTTCTTGACCTTCGGCATATGTGCTTCCCACATATCAGCCGTGTTGTTCAGCGAGATCGGCACGATCGCGCAGCCGGTCTTTGTGGCGATCTTGAACGCGCCGTCGCGGAACGGCAGCATGCTCAGCTCCTCGCCGGTATTTCTCGTCCCCTCGGGGAACACGCAGATGGAGATGCCGTTCTTTACATAATCGATGGCCTGAAGGATCGTTTTCAGCCCCTGCTTCGGATCCTTTCTGTCAAGGAACAGACAGTAGAGGCGGCGCATCCATGTGGAAAGCGAAGGAACGTGCTCCATTTCTTTCTTGGCGATATAGCCGGTCAGCCTTCTGCATCTGCTGTAGGTGAGCAGGATGTCAAAATAGCTTCTGTGGTTTCCGACGAACAGGACCGCCTCGTCGGGAATATTCTCTTCTCCGATGACGGTCGTCCGGACTCCGGTGATCTTCAGTATAGTCTTGAATCCCCACTGTACGATACGCAGGGAACTGATATCCCTGGCATAGGGATTGAACTTGCCGATGATCCATTCGATGAAGAAAACAGGGATCGAGAGGATCAGATACACGACCAAAAATACTACGACACAGATAAAACGAAACATGGGACAGCCCTCTTTTTCAATAATATAAATAAATAAGCCTCCCGGCGCAGCGGGAAACGCCGTATACTGCGCATGAGCGCAAATCTTTATAAATTATACAACACGATGTTGAAAAAAACAAGGTAATAGACACAAGTTTTGTTACTGTGAACAGCAGGCAGGTTTTCGTTGCCCGCCGCGCATAATTGCATCCCCGGCGACATATGATGATAGGGAAAAATACAGCGGGGAATCCGGATATGAGACGATCCAAAAGACTGTTTCTCTTCCTGGGCGCGGCATGCCTGGCTGCAGCGCTGCTCTCCGGATGCGTTACGCACAGCGGGACGCAGGAGAAGCTGAGAGACCTGGAGTTCACCGTATTGGACAAAGAGGATGTGCCGCAGGAAATGAAGCAGATGATCGAGGAAGAAAAAGCAGAGCCTTTCAGGCTGACCTATACAGATCAGGGAAGCCTCTATATTGCTGAGGGGTATGGGGCGCAGCTCACGACAGGATACAGCGTTGAGGTGACCGGCCTGTATGAGACGGAGGACGAGATCAGGATACATACCAGCCTTCTGGGTCCGGAGAAAGGGGAAGAGATAAAAGAGATCACCACATTTCCGTATGTCGTGGTACAGCTTGGAGCGATCGATAAGAACGTGATATTTGAATAAGGAGGACAGCCATGGAGTTGATAAGAAAGCCGATCCATTATACAAAGGAAGGAAAACGGACGTTTGACCAGTTTTATCTGGATGAGGACTACAATGTCCCGGACGCAAAGGACGACGTGCAGAGGATCATCCAGGGGAACGCGCGGGTGAAGACGGAGGAGATCCGGCTGGTGGAGAACTATGTCCGCATCACCGGGAAGGTATATTTTCAGATCCTTTACGTCACAGCCTCGGGGGATCCCAAACCGGCGGTGCTGGAAGGAAAGCTTCCTTTTGAGGAGATGGTGTATACAGAGGGCGGGGAGGAGGAAGCCTGGTTTATCCAGAATGTCCGCACAGAATTTACCGCGTCGGTGGTGCACTCAAGGAAGCTGAGCCTGCGCGTCATGGTTGAGCTGGAGCTCGGAAGGGAGCGGCTCGAGGACGAGGAGACCACGGTGGATATCGAGAGTGACGTTCCGGTCTTCACGAAGATGAAGAAGATCAATCTGCTCAAGCTTGCCGTCACGAAAAAGGATACATATCGGATCAAGGAGGAGATCACGCTGCCGGGTACAAAGGAGAGCATCGGGCAGATCCTTCTCACGGATGTGGACAGCAGGAAGCTGGAGATCCGGCTCGGGCAGGACGAAGTGATCCTGCGGGGCGACCTCCTTGTATTCTGTATGTACCTCTCAGAGGAAGAGAAGGCAGATTGGATTTCCCAGAGCGTGCCCTATGAGGGGCGCATTGCCTGCGAGGGCGTATCGGATGAGATGTACTACTATGTGCACCACGCGCTGGAAGACACGCTCGTGGACATCCGCATGGACGAGGACGGGGAGATGCGCGTCCTCGGGATCGAGGGGACGCTGAACCTGCGGATGAATATCTATGAAGAGGAAGAGATGGAGATCCTGGAAGACCTCTACTCGCTGGAGCAGCAGTGCGGATTTCAGACCAGGCCGGCGGTCTATGAGGAGCTGCTGATGCAGAACCAGTCAAAGTGCAAGGTCGCGGAGCGCCTCTCCCTTCCTGAGCTCAAAGACGACGTGCTCCAGATCATCCACAGCAGGGGGAGCATCCAGGCGGAGCATGTGCAGAACACAGCGGAAGGGATCCGGATCGAGGGGATCCTGCATGTCTCCTTCCTCTATCTGCGGGCGGACGATATGGAGCCCTACGGGAGCTGGCAGGGGATCGTCCCCTTCTCTCATCTCGTGGAATGCCCGGATATGCCGGAAGAGGTGTGCAGCAATATGACCTGCCATGTGGAGCAGCTCATGGTCAGCCTGGCGGGAAGCGAGGCTGTGGAGATCAAGGCAGTGCTTGCATTCGACACATTTATCCGAAGGGCAGTGCCTACAGAGGTGATCACCGAGGTGGAGATGAAGCCGCTGGACAGAGAGGAGCTGGCGGCGCGCCCGGGGATCGTCGGACACATTGTCCAGGAGAAGGAAGATCTGTGGAGCCTTGCCAAGAAATATATGACCACCGCAGAGGGGATCCGGGAAGTGAATGGTCTGGAAAATGATGCGGTAAAACCCGGAGATAAGCTGTTGATTTTTAAAGAAAATATGAGTATACTGTGAGTATAATGTATACAAGATACAAAAAATAGTGTACAGGATACAAAAAACAGTGATCGTTCAGCCGTGCAGATTGAATCTGTTGCTTTGCAGATCCTTTCCTGCATGGCTGGACTGTTGCAGCAATTCCATATACAAATGAGCGGGATCGGAGGACTTAAGATGAATCAGATCGAATTGAAGGCGCTGGCCAAGATCAATCTGGGGCTGGATGTACTGGGAAAAAGAGAAAACGGATACCACGATGTGCGCATGGTGATGCAGTCGGTCTATCTGTATGATGAGGTAAAGATCACCAAGCGGAAGGAACCGGGGATCGTGCTCTCCACGAACCTTGGGTTCCTTCCTTCAGGAGAGGGCAATATTGCATACAAGGCGGCGCAGCTCCTGATGGATGAATTTCAGATCGGGCAGGGCGTCGACATCGTCCTGGATAAGCATATCCCGGTCGCGGCCGGCCTGGCGGGAGGCAGTTCCGACGCGGCGGCTGTGCTTTTCGGAATGAACCGGCTCTTCGGGCTGAAGCTCAGCCAGAAAGAGCTGATGGAGCGGGGCGTGAAGCTGGGGGCGGACGTGCCCTACTGCATCATGCGGGGAACCGTGTTGGCAGAGGGAATCGGAGAAAACCTGACGGTGCTCCCGGCCATGCCGAAGTGCACAGTGCTCATCGCAAAGCCTCCGGTCAGTGTGTCCACGAAGACGGTCTATGAGGCGCTGGATGCGCAGGAGATCACAGAGCACCCGGATATCGACGGGATCATCTCAGGGCTGGAGAAGGGCGATGTGAGGGCGGTGGCGTCCTCCATGGGAAATGTCCTTGAGGGCGTGACCATTCCCATGCACCCGGTGATCGCGGAGATCAAAAAAGAAATGATGGATGCGGGAGCCCTCGGCGCGATGATGAGCGGCAGCGGTCCGACCGTTTTCGGACTTTTTGACAACCGTGCGGCGGCGAAGAGCGTACAGAAGAAGATCAGAGAAAAAGCACTGACAAAGCAGGTGTATGTCACGAACATACACAGCGTTAGGAGGAAATGATATGGGAACAGATTTTGAAGTTACGATGAATGAATATCTTCCCCTTCGGGATGTGGTGTTCAATACACTGAGACAGGCGATCCTGCGGGGAGAGCTGAAGCCGGGAGAGCGTCTCATGGAGATCCAGCTTGCGAACAAGCTTGGCGTGAGCCGCACGCCGATCCGCGAGGCGATCCGCAAGCTTGAGCTGGAGGGACTTGTCCTGATGATCCCCCGCCGTGGAGCAGAAGTGGCGGAGATCACGGAGAAGAACTTAAGGGATGTGCTGGAGGTGCGGTGCGCCCTGGAAGAGCTGGCAGTCCAGCTTGCCTGCGACCGGATCGACGAGGACGGCATACAGAATCTGCGCGAGGCGGCGGAGCGCTTCCGCGAGGTCCTCGACAGCGATGATATCACGAAGATCGCGGAGGCTGACGTGGAGTTCCACGACGTGATCTTCGCGGCGACGGACAACCGCAGGCTCATACAGCTTTTGAATAATCTGAGGGAGCAGATGTACCGCTATCGGATCGAGTATCTGAAGAAAAAAGAATGCTATCCGCAGCTCCTCGACGAGCACAAGGCGATCATAGAGGCGATCGCCGGCAGGGACAAGGATATGGCGACACGGATCACGGGACAGCATATCAACAATCAGGTCGACACTGTAGTCGGGACTCTGCGGCAGAAAGAGTAGATCCCAGGCGTCTGCGCGGGAGGCAGACCACGTCTGCAGACGGTGCGTCTCTGTGAAATTTTTTGAATAAACTGGAAGGATCTGTCCATACTCCATATATCAGACAGATGACATGGAGGGATTACATATGGACAGAACGACAGTGGAGAAATATAAGGACAGGGTGATCCTGCTCCTTGCGCTCCTTGCGGCGGCGCTCGCGCTGGGCATCGGACTCTGGCAGACGGATGCGGCGGCGCAGACAGAGCTGCAGCAGAGGCTGGCGCAGGAGATCGTGCGGTTTCACGTGCTCGCTGACAGCGACAGCGAGGAGGATCAGAGGCTGAAGCTGAAGGTGCGGGATGCAGTCCTCGGATATCTGGAGGCAGAGATGCCCGATGCGGCGGATGCGGGGAGCCGGGCATCGTGGATCCGGGCGCATACAGACGAGATCGAGGATGTGGGAGAAGCGGCGCTCCGGGCGGAGGGCTCGGACGATCCGGTGAATGCGGCGGTGACGACGTCCTATTTCCCGGACAAGACTGTGGCAGGGATGCTGTTTCCGGCCGGGAATTATGAAGCGCTCCGTGTGGAGATCGGAGCGGCGGAGGGGCACAACTGGTGGTGTGTGCTCTACCCCGGGATCTGTTTTGACGGCGCGGTGAACGTTGTCGTCCCGGGAGAAGGAAAAGCGAAGATGAAGAATGTACTGACGGAGGAGGAATATTCCGGCGTGACAGCGACGTCTGATTTTAAGATAAGCTGGTATTTCCGGTGAGAAAAGCAATGACAGAATTTCTAGTGAAACATTTTGTAAAAGATTATAAGGACGTGGAGAAGGTGTCTGTGAGAACGGCGTACGGAGTGCTCGCCAGTATCGTGGGCATCTTCTGCAATGTTTTTTTATTTGCAGTAAAATTTACAGTGGGGCTTGTCCTCGGCAGTGTGTCTGTCACGGCAGATGCCTTTAACAACCTGTCCGATGCGGGTTCATCCGTCATCGGATTCGTTGGTGTGAAGATGGCGGAAAAGCCCGCGGACGCGGACCATCCCTTCGGGCACGGACGAATGGAGTACATTGCGGCTCTGGTGGTCTCTTTCCTTGTGATCGAAGTGGGATTCACCTTTCTGAAGGACTCGGTGGGGCGGATCCGGAATCCGGAGGAGATGTCGTTCAGCGCGGTCTCTGTCTGCATCCTTCTCCTCTCTATTGCAGTCAAGCTGTGGCTCGGCCTGTTCAACAGAAAGCTGGGAGAACGGATCGACTCCAAGGTGATGAAGGCTGTGTTCACTGATGCGATGGGGGATGTGGTCACCACGGGAGCTACCATATTCTCCCTTGTATTTTTCGGGGCAACCGGGATCAATATCGACGGATTCGTGGGAGCCGGCGTCGCCCTTGTCGTCATGTGGGCGGGCATCGGCATCGCGAGGGATACGCTGGAGCCGCTCATCGGCGAGGCGATCGATCCGGAGGAATATGAAAAGATCAAGTCATTTGTGGAGAGCTATGACGGGATCGAAGGGACCCATGATCTGATCGTACATAATTACGGACCGGGGCGGAGCATGGCGTCCATCCACGCAGAGGTCCCGAACAATGTGGACATTGAGCGGTCCCATGAGATCATCGACCGGATCGAGCGGGACGCGGGGAAAAACCTCGGGATATTCCTTGTCATCCACATGGATCCGATCGAGACGAGGGATGAGAGCGTGCTGGAGATCCGGCAGAGGACGGCGGAGATCCTGGACGAGCTTGATCCGGCGTGCAGCCTCCATGATTTCCGTGTCGTCCCGGGAGAGGGGCAGGTCAACCTGATCTTTGACATGGTGATCCCTATCGAGTATGATGAAAAGATGAGGAAGGAACTGCCGCAGCGCCTGGCGGAACGGGTGAAGGAGATCGATCCCAGATATCAGTGCGTGATCACGGTAGATTATGATTATGTGGCGAAGACAACAGAAGAGTAGCAGCAGGAGGAAGACGTATGTATGAGTTTAAGAGCAGAGTGAGGTACAGTGAGATCGACCACAGAGGGACGATGACACTGCCTGCCCTGATCAACTATTTCCAGGACAGCAGTACATTCCATTCTGAAGAACTGGGGCTGGGCATGGGACGCCTGAAGGTGGAGAAGAAGGCGTGGGTACTGTCCTACTGGCAGGTGATCGTGGAACGTTACCCGAAGTTTGGAGAAGAGATCACGGTGGGGACCTTTGCGACGGAGTTCAAGGGATTGTACGGCAACAGAAATTTCTATATGAAGGACAGCAGCGGCACCCGCACAGCGTGTGCGAACTCGATCTGGGTGTTTATGGATCTGGAGAAAGGACGCCCGGCGCGTCTGGAGCCGGAGCAGATCGAGCCCTATGGGACACAGCCGCCGCTTGACATGCCCTATGAAGGCCGCAAGATCGCCATACCGGCGAAGTGCGGGGACATGCCTGCCTTCCCGGTGCGCAAGTATCATATCGACACCAACGAGCATGTCAACAACTGCCAGTACGTGCAGATGGCGCTGGAAGCTGTACCCAGGGAGACCACAGTGAGACAGCTGCGCGTGGACTATAAGAGATCCGCAGTGCTGGGGGATATGATCTTTCCGAAGCTGGCGGAGGAGGACGGACGCATCGTCGTAGAGCTCTGTGATGAAGGCGGCAGGCCTTACGCAGTCGTGGAACTCAGATAGTTTTGATCACGGAAAGGAATGCTCCATGTATACGGTAATTGTTGCAGAAGATGAAGAAAGGATCCGGAGGGGGATCGTAAAAAATGTAAAATGGGAATCGGCAGGCTTTCGGGTGATCGGCGAGGCGGAAAACGGCGCGGACGCGCTGGAGATGGTAGAGCAGCTTGAGCCGGATCTCCTGATCACGGACATCCGGATGCCGTTTATCAACGGGATCGAGCTTGCGAGACAGATCCGGGAGGTGCGCCCGGCAGTGCAGATCATGTTCCTGAGCGGGTATGATGATTTTTCCTATGCCCAGGAAGCGATCCAGTACAATATCATCAGTTATCTGCTCAAGCCGATCTCGGCGGAGGAGCTGGAGAAAGAGCTGAACAAGGTGAGGAAGAAGCTGGACAGGCAGTACGAGCTGTTCTCCAGGACAGACAGGGTGAAGAAGGAGATGGAGAAGTCCGAGTTCCTTCTCCCGCTCCTGCTGGACAGCATCGAGAAGGGCGACGAGGCAGAGCGGGAACTCAGGGAGATGGCGGTCTCCGTGGGACTGCTGAGAAATGCGGAGTCTCCGAGCCTGGGTTTTGTCGTCGTGGTCACCCGGATACAGGACGCGGACGGGGCGGACCGCACCACCCGGGCGACGGCGGACGCGGTGGATATGATCCTGAGCAAATACGTGCGGCATGTAAGCTGTTATCTGAAGGGAGAGATCATCTCCATCCTGGCAGCCACCTCTTCCGGATTCAACAAATACCTGCATATCCTGTCGGAGGAGATCGTGCAGAGCGTGGAGCGCATGCTGAAGCTGGACTGTCTTGTTGGGATCAGCCGGAGCGTCAAGAAGCTGACAGAATGCAGGGAATGCTATCTGGAGGCTTTCAATGCAGTTGGCTATTCCGACGAGGGCGGAAGCCACATTTACTTTATCTCCGATGAGGAGCCGGAGCAGAATGTGGGGCAGGAGAGGATCCGCGAGATCACGGAGCACCTGGAAGGCCTTCTGAAGAGCGGGAGCATCGAGGAGCTGGAGCGGTATCTGGACAAGGTGGAGCAGGACGTCAGGTCGTGGAATTTCACGCTCATGTACTTTGGCGTCCTGATCTTTCAGATGGCGGCGGCAGTCCACGGCGCGGTCTATGTGGCTGGCGGAGAGGAAGCCCTCAGGCAGCTTCAGAAGGAGTATCCTCTCAATGACGTCCGCCTCGTCGAGCGTATGACGGAGGGGCTGAAGTCGATCAGGGGCATGTGCCTTGCCGCAAAGCGCCTGATCTCCACGCAGAAGAAAAAGAGCAGCGAGATCATCTGCGACAGAGCCCTGGACATCATTGAGAATAAATATTCGGACCAGGAGCTCTCGCTCCTGTCTGTCAGCAGTGAGATCGGCGTGTCGCCAAACTATCTCAGCACTCTGATCAAGAAGAATACGGGCAGGACCTTTGTAGAGCTCCTGACAGACAGAAGGATCCGAAAAGCCCGGGAGCTGCTCCTGAGTACGACGATGAAGATCCGGGAGATCACAGAGGCGTGCGGATACCGGGATCAGTTCTATTTCAGTCACTGTTTTAAGAAGAGTACGGGAATGTCACCGAAGGAATGCAGGAAAGCAAATGAACAGAAGCAGGAATAAGAAGAGGAAGACGGGATGGAAGCTCTCGATCTCAGAGATGTTTGCCGTCCTGTCCATGCTCATGGTCCTTGTGAGCTCTGTGTCCGGCATTTTTATTTTTGAGCGGATATACAAGGAAGATATGGAGCAGAGCGCGGTCACCAGCAGTGAGCAGACTATCGTCCAGGTACAGAATACACTTGAAAACTATACGAGCGAGATCGAGATGACGCTGGATCTGATCAAAGACAACCTGGATACACCGAATGAAAATGATTTTATGCAGAATCTGGTAGAGGTCAGGACAGATATTGTGGCGATCACTGCCTATGACGATGACGGAACGCTGCTCCAGTGCTGGACCGCAGGGCGCGAGCTCAAGGAGGAGCCTCTGACCAATCTGTCCTATGAGGCGTATACGGACAAAGAGGGCGGGCTTAATATCTCCCGGCCACATGTGGAGTCGATCTTTGTGGACTCTTATCCATGGGTGGTCACGATCTATGAGCATGTGGAGGATGAGGACGGCAGGACGCGGCATATCGCCCTGGATATCCGATTTTCTAATATTGCAAATTATATAGACGATGTGGGCATCGGACAGCGGGGCTACTGCTTCCTGACTGATCTGAACGGGGATATCGTGTACCATCCCCAGCAGCAGCTTATCAACGCGGGACTGAGATCGGAACGCACGGGAAACCTGGACGACGGAACGCATATCGGTTCAGAGGCAATCTATACCGTACATACGATGGAGCGGGCGGGTTGGAAGATCATCGGCGTGTGCTATGTGGATGAGATGATCACCCAGCAGGTGGCCAGCGCGGTGCAGAGGCTGAGCGTCATGATCGTGGGCATCCTGTTCGTCACGTTCCTGTTCGGCTGGCTTTTCTCACGGCTGTTCTCCAGCCCTGCGAAAAAGCTGGCGAAGGCCATGGAAGACTTCGAGAAGGACGCGGAAAACTTCGAGTACAGCGTTGGGGGAGGCACTTCTGAGATCATGACCTTGTCAGAGTCCTTCGGGCATATGGTGCTCCGCATCCAGAGCCTGATGGAGAAGGTGAGGCAGGAGGAGGTCAGCCTGAGGAAGACAGAGCTGAAGGCGCTGCAGGCGCAGATCAACCCTCATTTTCTGTACAATACGCTGGATGCGATCGCATGGCTGTGCGAGGACGGGCAGAACAAGGAAGCAGAGGAAATGGTAACAGCGCTGGCGAATCTTTTCCGGATTAGTATCAGCAAGGGACATGAGCTCATTCCGATCGCGAAAGAAGTACAGCATGCGCAGAGCTATTTGAAGATCGAGAAGATCCGCTATAAGGATCAGTTTACCTATCATTTTGATATTGATGAGAGCTGTCTGGGATATCTGTGCAACAAGATCACCCTTCAGCCTATCATCGAGAACGCTATTTATCACGGAATCAACCGCATGGTCGACGAGGGCAGGATCGAGATCCGGATTTTCCAGAAAAACGACGATATTATCTTCCAGATCGAAGATAACGGAGTGGGGATGACGGAAGAACAGTGCAGGGAGATCCTGCAGAAGGAGTCAGGGGACAGGACCGGGATCGGGATCAAGAATGTCAATGACAGGATCCGGATCTATTTCGGCGAGGAATACGGACTGTCGATAGCGAGTGAGCTGGACGAGGGAACCTGTGTGACGATACGGATGCCGAAGATAACGGAGGGAAGGTATGAGAAGTAAGTGGTACAGGACCGGGGCGGTCATGCTTTTTTTACTGGTGCTCGCCCTGACGGCATGCCATGTGCAGCAGAGAACAGATACAGGATCAGACCAGATCTCGGGAAGAAAATACCGCGTGGCTCTGGTGGCGAAGTCGGCAGAATCTGCCTTCTGGAAATCCGTCCGGGCAGGGGCGAATGCGGCGAGCACGGAATACAACCTTGACTTCGTCTTCCAGGCGCCGCTCTCGGAGGAAGATTATGAGGCGCAGAACAATATGATCGAGAGCGCGGTGGAAGACGACGCGGATGCGATCGTATTCTCAGCAGTGGACTTTGAGGCAAACGCGCAGGCTGTGGACCGTGCGGCGGAAGACGGCGTGAAGATCGTTGCGATAGACAGCGAGGTGAACAGCGAAGCGGTGGAGTGCTATATCGGTACGGACAATTATGAGGCGGGATGCCTTGCGGGAGAAGCGGCGCTCGCCTGCGGAGATCCCGAGCTGAATATCGGTATCGTGAATTTTGACAAAAATTCCGAGAACGGGCAGACGAGAGAGGCCGGCTTCCGAGACACGGTATCGGAGGACAGCCGGGCGGTGATCACGGACGCGATCAACGTCAATTCAACCACCGAGGCCGCCAAGCAGGGAACGCTGGACATGATCAGAAGGAATCCTCAGATCAATGTCATCGCCACCTTTAACGAGTGGACCAGCCTTGGCGTGGGGTACGCCATACAGGAGCAGGGGCTGGAGGACGAGATCCATGTGGTCGCCTTCGACAGCAATGTAGTCTCTGTCGGGATGCTGGAGACCGGTGAGGTGGACGCACTGATCGTACAGAATCCCTATGCCATGGGATATCTTGGCGTTGAGAACGCATACAATCTGATCAATGGGCTGCCGGTTGAGAAGGAAGAGATCGACACCTCGCTGCTGATCGTGACGAAAGAAAATATGTATGATGAAGAAAGTCAGCGCCTGTTGTTTTCTTTTGACAAATAATTAACAAAAATTCGTCGGAATTATACATGAATTTAACAAAAAACGAAAAATAATCAATAATTTAATAAAAATATTATATGGAATCCTCTCGCTCTAAGCACTATAATTTATGCATATTGTATAAATTGGGCGCTGGCGGCTTGCCCGACAGCAGCCCGGAAAGAGAGGAAAAGTATTATGAAGAGACGAAGGCTGCTTTCTTTTCTGCTGACAGGCGTGCTTGCGGCAGGAAGCATACTGCCATATCTTCCAGGTGCGGCGCAGGACATGGCGACTGTATTTGCCGCGGAAGATACAAGAGAATGGACCAACAATCCGGGGATCTTCCAGGTCAACAGAGAACGGGCCAGAGCAACGTTTTACCGGTATGACAGCGTGGAACAGGCGCTGGCGGCAGACAAGGAAAGCTCAGGTTATTATCAGCTCCTGAACGGGGATGACTGGAAGTTCAGCTGGGCGGTGAAGCCCTCTGAGAGGATCGCTGCGCAGGATGAGGATTTTAATCAGAAGGACTATGACGACAGCGGATGGGATGATATCAGTGTTCCGCGGAGCTGGCAGACATATGTCAATGACGACGGCTCATTCAAATATGATCCGGTCATTTATGCCAACCAGAACTATCCCTGGATGAATGCAGAGGGGAAGAATTATTCCCAGTATAAGGTTGGACAGGCTCCGGAGGAATGCAACCCGGTAGGAACCTACAGGAAGACATTTACAGTAGATCCATCCTGGGAGGGAAAAGAGATCTTTCTCAATTTCGACGGCGTCGGCTCTGCGATGTATCTCTGGGTAAACGGGGAATATATCGGATATGCCGAGGACAGCTTTACGCGGGATGAGTTCAATATCACAGAGGCGCTCGATTTTTCCGAGGGCAATGAGAACGTGATCACGGTCGAAGTATACCGCTGGTGCGACGGAAGCTATATCGAGAACCAGGATATGCTGAGATATTCGGGTATTTTCAGAGATGTCTATATGACGGCAAAGGAGCAGACGGAGATCCGCGACTTTACAGTCACTACAGATCTGGATGAAAACTATGAAAATGCTGAGCTCAAGGCTGAAGTGGATCTGAGAAGCTTCAGCGGAGAAGACAAGGATGGATATACAGTAAAGGGATATCTGTACGACGCAGAGGGGAATCTTGTCACAGAAGAACCGCTGACAGGGACTGCAGATTTCGCGGACGGGACCGAGACTACAGTTACTCTGTCCGGCCAGATCATGAATCCGGCAAAATGGACGGCGGAGCATCCGAATCTCTACACGCTCGTGCTCGTGCTGGAAAAGGATGGACAGCAGACAGAGATCACGTCAAGCCGCGTCGGATTCCGTGAGGTTGAGATCACGGATGCAGGGACGAACGATGCCAGGCTGAGAGTGAACGGCCAGATCGTCACGATCTACGGGGTGAACCGTCATGAGAATGATCCGGACACGGGCTGGTATCTGACGGAAGAGGATATGAGGAAAGAAGTCGAGATGATGAAGTCTCTCAACATCAACGCTGTCAGGACCTCCCATTATCCAAATGACCCCACATTCTATGAGCTGTGCGATGAGTATGGACTCTATGTGATGGATGAAGCAAATGTGGAGTCCCACAACGGACGCAGCCAGTATCAAGTGCCGGGCAGCCTGGAAGGTTATGTTGAAGCGGCGGAAGACCGGGCGGTCAACATGCTTGAGCGGGATAAGAACCATGCGTGTGTGATCATGTGGTCGCCGGGAAATGAGACGGGAACCGGAGATTCGCTCCAGGCGGAGATCGACTATTTCCAGAACAATGACGACACCCGCGTAGTACACTATCAGGGATGGAACGACAACGAAGGCGTAGATGTCTATTCCAACATGTATCCGACGATCGACAGCATCAAGACGAACTATACAAAGCCGTATATCATGTGCGAGTATCTGCACACCATGGGCAACAGCGGCGGCGGACTCAGTGATTACTGGGAGAAGATCCGCAGCTACGGTATCCTTCAGGGCGGTTTTGTCTGGGACTGGGTGGATCAGACTTTCAATACTCCACTTGTAGAAGACGGTGAATGGGACGGAGAGACTACCTACTGGGGATATGACGGAGACTGGAATACAGGTGATTACTCATCCTGGACATCCGGAAACAATGATTTCTGCCAGAACGGGATCATCTCCGCAGACCGCACGATCCAGCCGGAAGCGCTCGAGGTAAAGCGGATTTATCAGGCGCTGCAGATGGATATGGCGGATCCGGCCGGACAGACGGTGACCATAACGAATGAGTATACTGACACAAATGCCGGAGAATATCAGCTTCTGTGGTCTCTGGAGAAAGATGGGACGGTAGTGGACAGCGGAGAGATCACGGATGTGGATATTGCGCCGCAGACCACTGCAGACATCACGATCCCTTACAGTATTCCTGCAGGAGCGCAGATCGGTGATGAGTATTTCTTAAACGTTTCTTTCGTCACGAAAACAGCGACAAGCTGGTGCGATGCCGGCTATGAAGTGGCAAAAGAGCAGTTCGCACTCACTTTTGACGGCGAAGAGGTGGCCAGGGCGCTGGATACAGCGGGCATGGACGCATTTGGAGAAGATGCTGTCCAGGAGACAGATGACGATGTGACGATCGCTCAGGATAACTGGTCGGTTTCCGTTGACAAGGCGACAGGCGCGCTGGTTTCCTTCCAGTCTGACGGAAGAGAGATGATCGCGGAAGGGCTGCTCCCGAACTATTGGAGAGCATATACAGACAATGATGCGAAGGAGTCTGTGGACGCCAACTGGAAGAAAGCAAACGACGACGCCGTTGTAGAGAATGTGCAGGTGACGCAGACGGATAAGGTGATCTATGTAACGGTAGACAGAAGACTTCCGAGCTGTGCGGATTCCAGGGACAGCCTGACATATACGGTATATTCCTCCGGTGATGTGTTTGTAAAGAGCACGCTTATCCCGGCAACGGGCATGGGAGAGCTTCTCAGAGTAGGAAACCGCGTGCAGTTAGACGGAAGCCTGGAGAACATGACCTGGTACGGCAGAGGAGAATCTGACAGCTACAGCGACAGAAAAGCAGGATATGATGTGGGGCTCTACGAGAGCACGGTCAGCGATCAGTTCGTCAAATTCATCTATCCTCAGGAGACTGGAAATAAGACGGATGTACGGTTCATGGCGCTGACGGATGACGAGGGGAACGGACTGCTTGTTGATGCGGTGGATCGGCTTCTCAGCATGAGCGCGCTCCACTATACACAAGAGGACCTGGATCAGGCCGGCCATATCCATGAGCTGGAGGGCACAGACAATACAGTCGTGACCATTGATTATGCGCAGATGGGACTCGGAACGGCGAGCTGCGGACCGGCAGCACTGCCTCAGTACAGGCTTTCCGGATCTGAGAACTATACGTATACATATCATCTGAAAGCCATCAGCGGAGAGACAAAAGAGCAGCTTACTGAGATGAGCAAGGTGACCGTGACAGATGAGACAAATCTCCTGGCGGGGATCCAGGTAGGCGGCGAAGAGATCGAAGACTTCAGCACAGATATGACATACTATGCAGTGGATCTCTCAAATGTCGGAGATGATATCCCGCAGGTGACAGCCACACCGGCATCAGACCGCGTGAGCGTAGAGATCACACAGGCGGAAGAGCTGCCAGGAACGGCGACGGTAAAAGCGACAGCAGAAAACGGCTACAGCAGGACGTATACGATTTACATGGAAGAGACCGGAGAGATCCTGATGTCCAAGCTTGCATATGACAAAGAGAAGAGCTTCTCGGAGTACAAGGATATCCAGACGAATAAGGACAACGAAGGCGGAGCCATCGAGCTGTATGTGGACGGCGAGGCGGTTACCTTTGAGACGGGATTCGGTGTGAATGCGGAGTCCGAGATCTATTTCGACATTTCCGATCTTGATGTAGAGCGCCTGCAGGTATACGGAGGAATCGACTGCAGCAAGGCGAAAACGCAGGATGGTGTGTACCTGGCCGTTATAGTGGACGGCGTAGAAGCGGAGCGGTCACCTCTTCTTGGACATGGAGAAGATGCGTATTTCTTTGATGTAGATGTCAAAGGCGCGAAGGAGGTCATGCTTTATGCGGACAAGAACGTAAAGAATGGCCATGATATGGTATCCTGGGGAGATCCGAAGCTGATCAAGAGTACAGGCGGCGAGACCGAAGAGAACATCATCGAGCCGGCAGAAGGCGCGCCTGTGAAACTGGATTCAGAGAACAAGATCCTCTATGGGATCGCGGCGGGAACGACATTCGGAGAGCTTAAGACTATGATCAAAGAGGTTGAGGGAGGCACGGTCACCCTGGAAGACCCCTACGGCGCAAGCTTCGACGGAGATGATTCTTCGATCGCGACAGATTATATACTGAAGCTTACGGTAGATGGAAATGTGACAGACAGCGTGCGGCTGGCTGTGACCGGCGACGTGGACGGCAGCGCTAATGGAACGATCGGTCAGGATGATATCTCCGCAATGGAGAGACATCTGTCAGGGGAAGAGCCTTTCAGCACACTGCTCCTGCACGCGGCAGATATCGATGGAGACGGGCAGGTGACGGAGACAGATCTTCAGCTCTTAAGACAGATGGCCGGTGAAGCTGTTAAGGTCGAGAGCATCACGCTTTACGGCATTCCGGAGACTGTGAACGCCGGCGATGTATTTACTGTCACGGCAGAGATCCAGCCGGCGGATGCGACAGATAAGTCCGTCACATATACAAGCTCTGACGAGACAGTGCTGCGCATAGCAGAGGATGGAACAGCGACTGTGCTTTCCAACGGAACGGCAGTGATCACGGCAGCGGCGAATGACGGTTCTGAAGTGAGCGCATCCGCGGAGATCACGGCAGGTGCGGATCTTCAGGATATGGATGTCTACTATCTGACGGGAGACGGCGTCGAGGGCGCAATGGAAGCGACAGAAGAATATCAGGTGCTGAAGTATACAGAGGACTCTGTGTCCGGCTGGGGCGGTATCCACATCAATAAAGCAGATACCGGAAGCAGTGCATCCACAACAGGGATCAGCCTGAATATCGGCGGGATCCAGACCGCATTCGACAAGGGCATCAGCGCAAACACAGATGCGCAGATCACCTATGATCTGAGCGGGTACGCAGGCGCTGAGAAATATTTCCAGACATGGGTCGGAATCGATTATGTGAAGTACGGAAAGACAGGACGAGACGGAGCGACATTCCGTTTCTATAAGGATGAGGTGTCAGAAGAAAATCTTCTGTATGATACCGGAGCGATCGTGCAGCAGGATGAGGCAGAGTTCGTCAGCATTGACGTGACGGATGTCCAGAAGCTGATCATGACCGCAGACAAAGGAAACTCCAACAGTGATGACTGCATCGACTGGGCAGATGCGAAGATCTACATGAAATCCGAGGTACAGGAACCGCTTGATACGGATATCCTTGAGTATATGATAGAAATCGCATCGACAGCAGATACGTCGGGAGTGATCGACACTGTTGTGCAGAAGTTCAACGAGGCGTATGCATCCGCTCAGGATATCCTGGAGAAGGCAAAAGCGGGCGATCCGTCGATCACACAGGATATGGTGGACAGCAGCTGGCAGGAGCTGATGTCGATCATGCACTATCTGTCCTTCAAACAGGGGGATAAGACAGATCTCGAGAAAGTGATCGCGATGGCAGAGGAGCTGGATCTGGATAGATATCTGGCGGCAGGAAAAGATGCTTTCGAGGCTGCTCTGACAAATGCGCAGAATGTCATGGGAGACGGAGACGCTATGCAGGATGAGGTCGATCAGGCGTGGAAGGAGCTGCTCCGCGCGATGAGTGAGCTGCGGCTGAAGCCGGACAAATCCGCGCTGGAAGATCTGATCAGCCAGGCTCAGGGACTGGATGCAGAAGATTACGAGGCAGGATCCTTCAGCGCAATGCTGAGCGTGCTTGCTGAGGTGCAGGCGGTCTATGACAACCCGGAGGCAGCACAGGAAGAGGTTGAGACAGCGGAGGCAGAACTGCAGGCGGCGCTGGATCAGCTGGCGGCAAAAGCCGACGATACGGAAGAACCGGCTGCTCCGGCAGACCCGGGCGATGCGGAGAAACCGGATGACACACCGGAAGCCGATACTCCGGCAGACCAGGATACCGCAGAGAAAGCGGATGACAGCCAGCAGACGGACGACGGGCAGAACCCGGCAGGTGGCAGCCAGGCAGGAAACAGCAGCGCCGTACAGGCTGAAAATACCAAAGCATCTGTGAACAACGCTGCAAAGACGGGAGACAATATGTCCTTTATCTTCTGGGGAACTGCAGTGGTTCTAGCGGCGGGAGCCGCAGCCCTGGCGGTCAGGAGGAAAAAGGAAGACTAAACGGAGATTTTTAGAAAATACGAGAATATGAGGACCGGTGCATCGGATGAGGAGCTCAGCCGATGCACCGGTCTTTCTGTGTGGTGTTCCTTCGTAAACGGTATACGCTCTGCCGTAAAAAGAGATCCTGTAATCGTAAGATATTACAAATAAATATGTAATATTTTATATGGGACGGCTTCGGGCCCCGTGGTATACTCAATCTAACTAAATAATCAAACAAGGAGGGATCAAAAGCGCATATGTAAAACAGAGAAAGGGAGAGAAGCTTATGAAGAAAAAAAGAATATTGTCATTGGGGCTGGGACTTGCGATGCTCGTAACAACGCTGAGCGTCCCGGCTGTGCCGGCAAAGGCAGAACTGCAGGCAGGACTTGCGGATGTGTCGAGAGAAGCGGCGGCAGAAGGAATCGTCATGCTGAAAAATGACGATCAGGTCCTTCCGCTCGGCGGCGGGACGTCGGTGGAGAAGGTATCTGTATTCGGACGTGTACAGGTCGATTATTTCCCGTGCGGATATGGATCCGGAGGGGATGTTAAAGTGCCTTATACAGTAAACCTTCTTGAAGGACTCCGGGACAATCCTGCAATCCAGGTCAATGAAGAGCTGGCGGCAGTGTACGAGAAGTGGTGCAGTGAGCATGTGCCGAGTACGGGCGGCTGGGGAAACTGGCCACTGTCACATCCCGAGATGCCGCTGGATGATGAGGTTGTTGCGGATGCTGCAGAGTACAGTGATACGGCAGTTGTAGTGATTGGTCGCTCATCCGGAGAAGACCGTGAAAGCAGGCTTGAGGAGGGCAGTTGGTATCTGACGGATCTGGAAAAGGATATGCTTGCCAAAGCGAATGATAACTTTGAAAACGTGGTCGTACTGCTTAATGTCGGAACATTGATCGACATGAGCTGGGTGAACGATTATGACAACCTGGACAGCATCCTGTATGTATGGCAGGGAGGCATGGAGAGCGGAAATGCCATTGCAGATGTGCTGAGCGGTTCTGTCGCTCCGTCAGGAAAGCTTCCTCAGACAATCGCAAACTCTTATGAGGAGTATCCGAGCGCTGCAAATTTTGGAAACAGAGAGTATAACAATTATGTAGAAGACATTTATGTGGGATACCGCTATTTTGAGACGTTTGCCAAGGACAGCGTAATGTATCCGTTCGGGTACGGACTGGGCTATACTGACTTTGCAATTGAGACAAATGATGTGTCTGAGTCGGAAGGCAGTATCAGCGTCGACGTCACTGTTACAAATACCGGAGATACTTATTCTGGAAAAGAAGTTGTACAGGTATATTACGGCGCGCCTCAGGGAGAACTGGGCAAGGCAGAGAAGTCCCTGGCGGCATATGCCAAGACAAATGAACTGGCGCCGGGTGAGCAGCAGGATATTACGCTGACGTTTAAAGCAGACCAGATGGCGTCTTATGACGATACGGGCAAGACCGGACATAAATCAGCGTTTGTGATGGAAGCCGGAGACTATCCGATCTATGTGGGAAATTCCGTGAGAGATGCGCAGGAAGTCGGCGTTTACACTGAGCCTGAACTTCGGGTAACAGAGCAGTGCACAGAAGCGAACGCAGTTGAGCAGGGCTTTGACCGCATGGTGAACAATAACGGCGTGATCGAATATGAACCGGTTCCGACCGCTACAGTCGATCTCCATGACCGGATCGAAGCAGCACTTCCGGCAGCGATCGAGAACGATGTAGAGGAAACGATCACCCTTAACGATGTATATGATGGAACGTATACGCTGGATCAGTTTGTAGCACAGCTTGATTTTGATGATCTTGAAGCGCTCACGCGAGGGGATTACACAATGGGCAGTTCTCTCGGACCGGCAGGAAACGCTGCAGTTTTCGGCGGCATAACGGAGAGCCTCAGAGAAAAAGGAGTCGTGCCCGTGACCACAACGGACGGACCTTCCGGAATCCGTCTTACGGCGTCTGCATCCCTCGTTCCGATCGGCACCTGTCTGTCCAGTACATGGAATGATGACCTGGTAACAGAACTCTATCAGCTTCTGGGCCAGGAAATGGTGCTCAACGGATCAGATGTGATCCTTGCTCCGGGAATGAATCTTCAGAGAGATCCGCTCTGCGGAAGAAACTTTGAATACTTTTCTGAGGATCCTCTTCTGACAGGACGCATGGGAGCAAACTATGTCAAAGGCGTGCAGTTGCAGGGAGTATCTGCCTGCCCGAAGCATTTTGCGCTGAACAATCAGGAGACAAACCGAAACTATAATGATTCCCGCTGCTCAGAGAGAGCGCAGAGAGAACTGTACCTGAAGGGATTCGAGATCTGTATCAAGGAGGCGAAGCCGCTCAACCTTATGACCAGCTACAATAAGGTGAATGGAGAATGGGCTTACTATAATTATGAACTGATGACGACGATCCTCCGGGATGAGTGGGGATATGACGGCGTCCTTATGACAGACTGGTGGATCCGCGAAGATACGTGTGATTACATGGATAATACCTGGAATAACGCATACAGAGTACGTGCGAACACGGATCTTCTTATGCCGGGCGAGGGACCTTACGGTTCCGGCAGTGCGGATCAGTCCCTGAGAGAATCCTATGAGAACTGGGTCAGCAGCGGAAGTCCGGAAGGAACGGTAGACTCCGGAATTACGCTCGGCGAGCTTCAGAGGACGGCAAAGAGAGTCCTGACTTTCGTAATGAAGTCAGAAAACTTCCGCACAACCAACGGACTCCCGACTTATGCGGATGAATATGCGGGAACCACAAGTGACTGGTTTACTGTAGATACAGAGAAGGCTCCGGAGAAACCGGTGCTGTCGGCGGTAAGCATTGACGGTGAGAATCTGAATGTGTTCAGCCCGCTGAAAAAAGAGTATAAGATCTTCGTGCGCGATCTGAGCCAGATGCCGACAGTCAGTGCGGAATCCGACGAGGGTGAAGTGGAGATCACACAGGCGACAACAGAAACCGGATGCGCAGTGATCCGGGTGACAAATGATAACGGAACAACTACATACAGAATTTATTTTACAAACGAGGCTGACCTTGATCCGATCGGCGAGAATCCGGTTTATGCAAAGGTAACCAGTATCTCTGTAAACGGGGAAGAGATCTATAATTTCTATCCGACACTCAAGTCCTACACAGTTAAGGTAGAGAGCGCGGCCGATGCAGAGATCACGGCCGAGACACCTGAGAATGTCAGCGCATCCGTAACGATGTATGACGGATATGCAGTCGTTCGTGCAGAGTCGGACGACCAGGCGACAGAGTACAGAGTCTATCTGGATGAGATCCCGGCAGAGGAGCTGCGTCCGCACAGCGATGACTTCGCGGGCATGGAGCTGAAGGATTTCTGGACGCTGAATGATCCGGACGAGACTCATTACGAGAAGGGCGACGGATATGTGCAGATCACATCCCAGGTCGGACAGTTTTATCAGACATCAGCAGATAACTATGTAAAGAATTATCTTTCTCAGCCGGCATATGGAGACTGGGAAGCAGTAGCAACATTGAACTTTGAGGTAGAAGGAGGTCAGGCGTACCAGCAGTTCGGACTTCTTGTCATGGATGACCCGGACAACTATGTGGGAGTCAAGTATGAGTGTAATGACTGGAATTCCGGCAACTGGGAAGGCATCGTAAATGTCCAGGAAACAAACGGCACAGCATCTTCGGATACACCGAATACAGAGCTGCTCCGATCCTATACCAATGACGGACAGGCACATGACTTCTTCTATAAGATCAGAAAGGAAGGCGATACCTACAGACTCAGTTTCAGCGTCAACGGCACAGATTTCGTTGATATGGGAACGAAGACCATGTCCCTGAACGATCCGAAGCTTGTCATCTATGCGGCAAACGGAATGGGATCACTCAGAAATGGGACAAGCACGGCAGATGTGACAGAGACGCCGGTGATCGTCAAAGATCTTCAGGTTACAGACCTGAACTCCGTGGAACAGCCGGAAGTGCAGGTTACAACGATCAAGGCTTCTCAGCCGGGCGATGTGACGAAGATGAAGGCAACGTCAAATATTTATAAGTATGGTTCACAGTTTACTACAGAGGCAAGCCAGGATCCTGAAGATCCGGAAGGTGAAGACGGAATGATCGTAGGAACGGTGAAGACAGGCAACTATCTTCTGTTTAAAGTAGATGTAGAAAAATCCGGCCGCTACCTTCTGGCTCCGCGTACGGCAGCCCTTGACGAGTCCGGAAATATTCAGTACAGCTACCAGCTGGAATGCGACGGAGACATTCTTGCATCATTTGTACACGGCCATACCGGCGGATGGTGGAACTGGGTGACTCAGGAAGCGAAGGAAATCTATCTGACAGAAGGACAGCATACGCTGAGACTGTATTTTAACTGCTCGGACATCAACATTAATTACTTCCAGTTCACCTATGATCCGGAAGAAGAACCGGCAGAAACGCTTAACACAGGCGTTCTTGAGTATGCGCTTGAGCTTGCGGCATCCGCGGATACAGAGGGCGTTGTACCGGCAGTGGCAGACAGATTCAATGCGGCAGTAGCAAACGGCCAGGCAATCCTCGACAGAGTCTATGCAGGCGACAGCACAGTAACACAGGCAATGGTAGACCAGAGCTGGAACGACATCCTTACCATGGTGCAGTATCTGTCCTTCAAGCAGGGCGACAAGTCTGACCTTGAGGCAGTGATCCGCATGGCGGAAGGCCTTGATCTCAGCAAGTACATCGAGAGCACAGTGGATGGCTTCGAAGAAGCACTGACAACAGCAAAGGATGTCTATACAGATGAAAATGCAATGCAGGACGAGGTTGACCAGGCATGGAGAACGCTCCTCAAAGAGATGAGCGAGATGCGCCTGATTCCGAACAAAGACGCCCTTGCAGCACTGATCCAGAGTGCATCAGGCCTGAACGAAGCGGCTTATGAACCGGCAAGCTTCTCACTGATGAAGACAGCACTTGCAGAGGCAGAGGATGTATATGCAGATGAGAACGCAACAGAAGAAGACGTGCAGACAGCGGCATCTGATCTTCAGAGCGCACTTGCGGCACTTGTAGAGGCGGCTCCGGCAGAGGACGACAGTGCATCCGCAGGAAATGACGATACAACAGCAGTGGGCAGCGATGACGGCAGGAATATCGACGGAACTCTGACAGCTGGCGCAGCTTCTTCCAATAATACATCCGGAAGCAGCTCAACGACAGCAAAGACCGCAGGTACGACTTCAGTTAAGACAGGCGATACAGTCAATACAGCCGCAACGGTGGCAGTTATGATCGGAGCGCTTGCGGTGATCGGCCTTGCAGCGACAGCGATCGTGAGCAGAAAGAGAAGATGATTCTCCGATACAGTCTCTCATAGAAGCATATAAATCTGTCGCACTGTCTGCAGAATGCAGGCGGTGCGGCAGATTTTCTGTTTATACCAATTCGCGGACGAGCAGCCGAAAAACCAGTTTCGGATCTTTCAAGGCGGTGGTTTTGGAAGAAAATAAGATATGTCGTTGTTGGGGGTAAGAATCCATGTTAAACTAAGCATAGCAGTTGGCAGTTTATGAGGATTGGTGTGTGGTAACTCAACAATACAACATAACTGTTATTTTTTCGAAAAAGCAGTGGAATATGTACCTGCACTAGTCGTCGCACCAGTGACTCGCTACAATGTCCGCAGAAAAGAGTACGGAAAAGAGCGGAGGAAAGCACATGATCAGAGCAGCGTTTTTTGATATTGACGGGACACTGCTGCCGCACAGCACGGGCAGGGTGCCGGCGAGTGCGGAACAGGCAGTAAGAGATCTGAGAGAGAAAGGAATCAAGGTCTTTGCAGCAACGGGAAGGCACATGCTGGAGCTTGAGGAGCTCCCTCTGGACGGCCTGTGTTTTGACGGCTATATCCTGCTGAACGGGCAGATATGTTCCGACGGCGCGGGAAATCTGCTGTATGCGGTGCCCGTCCCGGCGGATGACACGGCGTCTCTCGCCTCATTGTTTGAAAAATGCGAGGTGCCAGTCATGTTCATTGAAGAAAAGCGGATGTATATGAATTTTGTCAATGACAGAGTGCGCAGGGTCCAGGCTGATATCCTGACGGCGGTCCCGGAGATCAGTGTTTACAGCGGAGTCCCGGTCTATCAGTGTGTCGTCTATGTGGATGAGACGGAGAGCAGGGATCTGCCCCGCATCCTGCCGGGCTGCCGGATCACGAGGTGGAACAGCGGCGCTGTGGACGTGATCTCGAAGGATGGAAGTAAAGTCCGCGGGATCCAGTATATGATGGGAAAATATTCCCTGCGGCAGGACGAGATCATCGCTTTTGGGGACGGGGAGAATGACAGGGAGATGCTGTCCTTTGCCGGGACAGGAGTTGCCATGAGAGATGCTTCCGATGCGGTGAAGCGCTGCGCAGACTATGTGACAGGAAGCGCCGACGGGGACGGGATCAGTGAGGCATTAAAATATTATGGGATTCTGTGATTTTGTCACAGAAAAAATAGGATCTTGTGATATACTAAGAACATCAAAGCAGAAAAATGATTCACAAGGAGGATATAAAATATGGCAGTAATCAAATTAACAGCAGAAAATTTTGATCAGGAAGTGATGCAGTCCGACAAGCCGGTACTGGTGGATTTCTACGCAGACTGGTGCGGACCGTGCAAGATGATGGGACCGGTCGTGGAGGAGATTTCCAACGAGGAGCCGGAGATCAAGGTGTGCAAGATCAATATCGATGAGCAGATCGAGCTGGCACAGAGATTCGGCGTGATGAGCATCCCCACATTTATCGCAGTAAAGAACGGCGAGATCGCCGGAAAACAGATCGGAGCTGTTCCGAAGAGCACGCTCCTGGGGCTGGTGAAATAGCAGAAAACAGGCTGAGAAAACAGAAAAAGAACCGGTGCAGTAACAGTTCACACCTAACCGCCGCCCGCATGCGCACTCGTCGCGCTGGCGCGCTCCAGTTCCGCACTTCGTGCTAAGACTGCTTATGAGGGCGGCGGTTACGAGTTCCACTCGTACTCCGGGATAGGAAACTGCCTCTTATATGCAAGCATGACGATGCAGTTTCCTATCCCGGAGTGCGGTGTGAACAGTAACCCGGTGCAGGCAAAAAGGTAAGTAAAAGCAAAAAGCCGGTTGACAGAAAATGACTATTGTAGTAGTATGATTGTGAAAATACTATTGCAATAGTCATTTTTAAATGGAGGAATGAACATGGAGATCAAGCTGTTTGATTCAGAATTGAAGGTTATGGAGATCCTGTGGCGGGAGGGAGACCTGAGCGCAGGGCAGATCGCCGGGATCTTAAAGGAAGAGATCGGATGGAACCGGAACACTACTTACACGGTGATCAAGAAGTGCATTGAAAAGGGTGCCATCGAGCGGCGGGAGCCGAAGTTCGGCTGCCATGCGCTGATCTCGAGAGAAGAGGTCCAGGCATATGAGACGGAAGAGCTGATCGACAGGATGTTCGATGGCTCAAAGAAGCAGTTTTTCGCTGCGTTTCTCTCGGAAGAGCATTTGACGTCCGACGAACTCCAGGAACTGAAAGACATGATAGACAGAATAAAGTGAGGAAATGCATATGCTGCTCAGAATGAGCTTTTCAGGAGGGATCCTGATCATTATGATCGCCGCCGTGCGGTTCCTGTCTGCGAACAGGCTGCCGAAGAAGTATTTTATGATGCTGTGGAGCGTTGCCCTGTTGCGGCTCCTTGTGCCGGTGGAGCTTCCATTTCGATTCGGGATCACAGTTCCCGTGGAGAACGCTGTGGCGGACAAGATGGAGAGGATGATCCTCAGTGGGGATTCCCTGCAGAAAATGACTGCGGTCCAGACCGCGGCGCCGGAGGGAGCGGATCTCAGCGGTATTCTTATGCGGGCGCTGCCCTATGTATGGGCGGCTGCGGCGCTGCTGCTGTCTGGGATACTGGCAGTGCTGTATATCCGTGAATGCCGCAGGATGAACGAGGCGATCCCGCTCAGTGGGGAGCAGGCGTGCAGTCTCAGGAAAGAGGCGGACATTCCGGAGCGGGTGAGGCTTCTTGCCTCTGACCGCATCGTGACACCCGTCGTGTTCGGGATCGTCCGTCCCAAGATCATCCTTCCGTCATTTCTGCTTTCAGAGAAGAGCGGGCGGCTCAAGTTCGTGCTGGCGCACGAGGCGGCGCATGTCAGACGGGGCGATAACCTGTGGAAGGTCATCATGCTCCTGGCGGTATGCATCCACTGGTTCAACCCGCTTGTGTGGCTCATGTATGTCCTGTTTTCCCGGGATATGGAGCTGTCCTGTGATGAAAGAGTACTTTCCCGTTTCGGGGAGGGGGCAAAGAGAGAGTATGCCAGAGCGCTGGTCGGTCTGGCTGAGAAACAGTATCAGCGGTCGCTTTTCGCCCAGGGATTCGGGAAAAGCGCCATAAAAGAAAGGATTGAGGCAATTATGAAATTTAAAAAGGCAACCGGGCTCAGCGCGGCGTGCGCTGTGCTCCTGCTGGGAACTGCAGTCACCGTGTTCGCGCAGACGGATCAGCGTGAGATCGGCATCCAGGATAATGATATTGCAGCAGTTCAAGAAGAGAATGATGTGAACAGCGGCGATGCCGCGCAGGCTGAAGCGCCGGCGGGAAATTCGGAAGAGAGCATGGAGATAGACCTCGGTCTCATCGACAGTTTTGTGAACTCCGAGGAATTTCAGGAGTATGAGGCGTACGGAGTATCCTATGACAGCGCTTCGGGAGAGCTGATGTATGATGGCGAGCGCGCCGGCTTCTTATATATCATGGAAGAAAACGGCGGCGAAATCCAGATGGCCGTCAGCCTGCCCTCCGACGTGGAAAAGGAATCGGAAACGACGACAGGGATCTGTGTATCCAAGGACGCGGAGGGAAAGATCATCGGAGTTACAAAGATTGAAGGTCCTTCCGTGACGATCGAGGACGGCGAGATAAGTGTTGAAGCACAGGATAACTGAACCGGCTGATCTGGGCTAAGGGGAAGCGCTTTACCGCGCGCATGTGCAGAGAGAACCTGCATATGCGCGCGGTTTTCTGTCTGCAGAGAATAGATCCGCATGCGGCGGAACAACGGAAAATTTATAAAAAACAATGCAGGCATTCTGCGAAAATGGATCATAGAAATTTACTATCTCTGTCATTATAAAAATCAATAGACGATCCGTCCTTTTCTGATTGTGCGGAAAATGGAAAAATGATATGGTTATATTATGACGACAGTCTGAAGATACAGGAGATGAAGACGATGAATTATGTGGGAATCGACATCGGTTCAACTGCCGCCAAGGTAGTGACGAGGGGAACGGTGAATCTGGAGTTCGTCCTCCCCACGGGGTGGAGCAGCAAGGAGACAGCGGGCGTTATCCGGGAAAGACTGCTCCGGGAGGGGATCGATGTCCTCGACGATGGGACACGGACCGTAGCGACCGGATACGGCAGAGTGGCTGTGGACTATGCCGATCACGTGATCACGGAGATCACCTGTCACGCCAGAGGCGGCAGGGAGATCGGGGGCGGAGAATGCGCTGTGATCGACGTGGGCGGACAGGATACGAAGGTGATCCTGCTCAGTCAGGGCATGGTGCAGGATTTTCTTATGAATGACAAGTGCTCTGCGGGAACGGGAAAGTTTCTTGAGATCATGGCAAACCGGCTCGGAGTCGGTCTGTCCGAACTCTTTGAGCTGGCGGATGAAGGAGAAGTGCTCCCGATCAGCTCACTGTGTACAGTGTTTGCAGAGTCAGAGGTGATCAACTATATTGGAGAGGGAAGGAGACGGGAGGATATCGCGGCTGGCGTGGTGGATTCCGTTGCAGCGAAAGTGGCACAGCTTGCGCTGCGCAAGGATCTTCCGGAAAAGGTCATCCTGACCGGGGGACTCAGCGGAAGCGGATATTTTGCCCGGATCCTTTCAGAGAAGATCGGAAGGAAAGCAGAGTCGGAGGACTGCGGCAGATATGCAGGGGCGCTGGGCGCGGCACTGCTGGCAGAAGAGAAGTTTAAGCGCAGAGGAGGAAGATGAAGTGGAACTGATCAAAGAATTACCGGAGGTATTTGAAGAATTTGCCGAGCAGAGGAAAAATTCTTTCCTCGGGGTGAAGAAGTTAAAGGAGCAGGGAGTGCCGGTGGTAGGCGCCTACTGTACATATTTCCCGCAGGAGATCGCGATGGCGATGGGCGCGGCGACAGTGGGACTGTGCTCCACATCGGATGAGACGATCCCGGACGCGGAGCGGGATCTGCCGAAGAACTTATGTCCGCTGATCAAATCCAGCTATGGATTTGCCAAGACGGATAAATGTCCGTTTTTCTATTTCTCGGACGTAGTTGTCGGGGAGACGACCTGCGATGGAAAGAAAAAAATGTACGAGTATATGTCAGAGTTCAAGGACGTATTTCTCATGGAGCTGCCAAACACCCAGGGAGAAGAGGCGCTGAAGCTCTGGAAGAGCGAGATCATCCGCTTTAAGGAATATCTGGAGAAGAAGTTTGACGTGACGATCACGGAGGACGACGTCCGGGAAGCGGTCAAGGTAAACAATGCGGGCAGAAGATCGCTGAAGAGGCTCTACGAGGTGATGCAGAATGATCCGGTGCCAATCAGCGGCCATGACCTGTTCAAGGTACTGTATGGAAGCACGTTCAAGTTCGACCGGAAAGCGATCCCGGCGGAAGTGGACGCGCTGGTCGAGAAGATCAACAAGGAGTATGCGGAAGGAAAGATGCTGGAGAAGATGCCCCGTATCCTGCTGACCGGATGTCCTGTCGGAGGCGCCACGGAGAAGATCATCCAGGCCATCGAGAGCAACGGCGCAGTGGTCGTGACCTATGAGAACTGTACCGGAGCGAAGTCTATCGACAAGCCGGTGGATGAGGACGCGGAGGATGTATACGACGCTCTCGCGAGGAGGTATCTGAACATCGGCTGCTCCGTCATGACGCCGAACCCGAACCGTCTGGAGCTGCTCGGAAGGCTGATCGATGAGTATCAGGTGGACGGCGTGGTGGAGATGACCCTGCAGGCCTGCCATACATACAATATCGAGTCTTACGGCATCCGCAGATTCGTCAATCAGGAGAAAGGGATTCCGTACATCAGCGTAGAGACTGATTATTCACAGGCGGATATCGGACAGTTAAATACAAGGATCGCGGCATTCATCGAGATGCTCTGATGCCGTGGGGGAAGCAGTCCGCATAAAGAAGGGGCAGGCGGCCGGAGAAAACCGGCGCCTGCCCTGTCGTTTGTGAATAAAGCGTGCTATTTTTCCCTCAGATACTTGATGCATGCCAGAATGACAAGAACCGTCATTACCACATTCAGCAGTCCGCCGAGATATCCCAGGATCAACATTATACTTCCTGTAGCTTCCATACTCTCAAGCCCTCCTTCTAATCCATATGAAACCATGGTATAAAATATATGGATAGAATAACAAATAAAATTATTAATTACAATCAACTTTTACTGTTTCTGTAGAATCGACATTATATCCGGTTGTAATTTGTAGGTAAGGATCTGTGTAGGAAAACCTTGCTGTTCCTTTTACTGTAAAGGTAATCCACCCGAGAGAGGGACGGTCTTGAGTATAGGTTACACTTTTTAAAGTGTATGAATCAAAGTTTACATACGTTCCGGATGGATATACATCGTAACTATTTATGTACATTATATTACCAGCTTGAACATTAATTGTAATATTAGCGGCTAATTTCATATTTACCCATCCATAGACACAATCAATTTTAAATGTTTCTGAAACATTTTTGGTTTGTGGCATAATACGCGGAGAGATTGTAGTAGGGAATTTATAGATACTGTTTGAAATATCAATAAATTCTTCCTCTTTTTTTCGTTCGCCAAACTTTCTGATTCGATCAAGCTCCGCAGTTAAGTCTTTTTCCGTTATTTCTATTTTGGGGTTATAGTTTAATATTTCACATTCAATACCATATTTTTTACATTCATTTTTTATTGCGGCTTCATATTCTTGGATAGTAATATTTTCGTCAGTATTATTAGTAGTAAAAGCGAAAGCCGATAATGAACAGTTGCAGAGAATTAAAAAAAACATAAAAAAACTTATATATCTCTTGATAATTTTCATAAAAATCTCCATTCCTCCACCTTTGAATTGGCGGCACAAATAGTAAAGAAAGTATTTTATGACAACCGATTTTCGTGCTGTAATAGAATTGGTTATAAAGGTATTTCGGTCGTCAGTGTTAAATATATCCCCTATTTGTTAGTGTGTGGATGTGCCTTTCAGTTTGGGGGAAACTTTTTAAATTGGCTTGCAATGTGCGCTGTTTTTATATCTATTGCACGATTTCGGCTTTGATTTACTTTCTTTTCTAGTATTAGTACAATTAAAATTATTACAAATATATTCATAACTAAGACTTCCCATACCTGAAATGGGCTTCGCTCCTTGAAAATTCAATATTTCAGCTGACAAAATAGTGATTTATGCCCCTATAGCCTCTGGATGGAGTGCGTTACGCAGATATTTCGGCAGTC